>Ga0315336_1000207_pt1 | contig 229344 bp, 180 predicted proteins | sample ASW5metaG_FD_204512 | JGI IMG/M metagenome (GOLD analysis project Ga0315336, IMG submission 204512) | Ammonia-oxidizing marine archaeal communities from Monterey Bay, California, United States - ASW #5 | ecosystem: Environmental > Aquatic > Marine > Intertidal zone | place: USA: California...
CTTCCGCAACTCTCCGGCCCGCAAGTCTAGCTCGAACACTCCGACACGAACGACTCTGGAACTGCTTGATTCCACGGCTCCTACGACGCTCAGATTGTACTGCGGCAGATACCTGTTGGGAACAAAAACTTCGGCTCAAGCGGTCGCTGCAACACAAGCGTTGAATCTTTCAGCCGGGGTTTCAAACCCTAGAGTTTGACGCGGCCGGCCGTTGAGTTGGCGAGCAACCTTGTCGAGATGCTCCTGTGAGTGTAGGGACAAGTCCGTCCTCTTGGGGAAGTACTGCCGCAACAACCCGTTGGTGTTTTCGTTCGATCCGCGTTGCCATGGGCTCTTGGGATCGCAGAAGTAGACGGCGATATCGGTCGCCAGCGTGAACCTCTTGTGCTCGGCCATCTTCAGACCGCGATCCCAGGTCAGCGACCGATAGAGTTCGGTCGGCAGTCGCCGCGCGTGCTCGATCAGCGTGGTGATGACGGTCGCCGTGTCCTTGCTTGAGACCTTGGCCAAAATCACATACCGCGAGTGCCGCTCGACCAGCGTGACGATGTGAGTGTTGTTCTTTCCGGCGAGCAGGTCGCCTTCCCAGTGGCCCGGCACGGCGCGGTCTTCGACGGAGGCCGGCCGCTCGCGGATGGAGACCAGGTCCGGGATTCACCCCGAGCCGCGGCCTTTGCGGCTCGACTGCCGGGAGCGTCGGATCGAACGTTGCGAACGCAGAGACTTCGTCAGCTCCTTCTTAAACAGCCCACGGGCCTGGATGAACAGGCTGCGATAGATCGTCTCGTGCGACACCCGGTAGAACTCGTTCTCAGGATAGGTCCGCTTCAGCCAGCTGCTGATCTGTTGCGGCGCCCAGTAGTCGCGCAACTTCTCTTCGACGATCTCACGCAGCCGCGGGCGACGCGCCAGCCGACAGCTCTTTGGACGCCGCGCACGCTCCCAGGCGCGCTGGTCGGCCGCTTCCGCCCGATAGCGCCTCCTTCCCCCGTTGCGACGAATCTCTCGGCTCAACGTCGAGGCTGAGCGTTTCAACTCCCCGGCGATCGCGCGCAGCGAGCGCCCCGCGGCGATACCGCGAGAAATCTCCTCTCGCTCTTTCGCCGTCAGCGCCTGCGCTGAGCGTCGTCGCGGCCGCGGTCGGATCCCGCCACTGCGCGCCACCACGTAGTACACGTTCCACCCGCGGCCCAACGCTCCTGCGATCTCAACCGACGACTCTCCTCGCTCCCAGCGATTCCAGATCTCCTCCAGCTCCGCTGCCGTGAACCCTGGCCTCCTCTTCTTCTCTTGCTGTCTTGCCATCCACTCCTCCTTCTCGGTGAAGTGTTGCATCGACCCCTTGAGACCACCAACGTACCCACAAACTCTCCGCTCAGCGCCTCCCAAAACCTCGCCCACGGCGCTCTAAGGCTTGCCAGGCAGTGTTTTGAGCCTCTGAAAGCTCTTCATCCGTCGCTGGAAAACTAGTTCACAACATCGATCCGCCGTTCGCTTGGATGCGCGCCCTCGGTTGGCGAGGGCGAAAGGAGCTTGTCGAATCGTGGGAGCACGAGTGCCGCTCCCAGTGCGGGCTGCCGGAGGCCAACTCTTCCTTCGGGGCCTGCTCAAGCGATCCTGCGTGGAAGCCACGCTGGAAGCCAACGGGCCAGCACAGGGCGGTTCTGTATGGACGAACTGGCACGAGCGCAGCCCGCAAACCTAACAAAACAGGACGCCACAGTACGCGATGGACAACCGGCCCACGAACTGTTAACCGGAGGGTTGTAGGTTCGAGTCCTACCTGAGGAGCCAATCTTCCCTACAATCGAGCGCGTTCAGTCCGTCCGTCACCACCTCTAGGTTGTCTCAGCTCGCCTGCCGTACCCAGCGGTCTAGCCCCGCTCAATCTACGCTTACAGAATCTAGGAGCAGCCGAGCAGTCTGGAGGGACCAGGGCTTGGGGTGGAGCTCAATTCAACGACGCTGGGGAATCATGCGCGTTGAAATGTCCGGTTCGACGCCCGTGAGTTGTTGATTCGGGAACGTACGGACACGGGTCTACGAGTCTGCCAGCTCTAAGCTATTGATTCTATTGCGCCGAAGATGAAATCAAAATACCCTGGTCATTTTCGGACAATTCCTGATATTTTGGAGAGAAACCGGCTGTCCGACCGCCCGGATAGCCTGTGTTGCGGCTTGTTCGGCATCTTTCGATTGCAGGTTAGCATGTACGTCAAGGCGGTTCCTACTCTACCGCTCCAACTCGGCCTGCCAATTCAGCACGACCGTCACGGGGGCGCCCTCGCCCTGTTCGGCTGCTACATCGATCAGGAAGCGTTGCCCGTCATTCGACGCGTCGTAGTGATGCAGGTTCCCCGGTAACACTGGGTTGACGCGCAGGGCGCGTACGAAGATCAGTAAGTCGTCGATCTGTGCCGGAGGTCCGAGACTCTGGTAGCGTTTGCGGGCGGCAGGATCGTCAGCGCAGTCGATGCACAAGACCGCACATGGTTCGTCGAATGACCGCACGTCACGGTAGCGTGTCGAGTCGTTCAAGACTCCCTCGTGCTCAAATCGGATCTCCGGATCCTTTTCTCTTAACAGCGCCATCAGCGGGTACTGAAACGACGTTCGCGAGGCGTCGACGCCGACGTCCTGACAGCCGCTGCGGAGAATCCAGTCAGCCCCAAGGCTATGCGACGGCCCCAGTCGAGGCCAATCGAAGAAGTAGGCCTCTGGACGGACGACGCGGAATACGCTGCGGCTCGAGGCCAAAGGCCGCAGCATGTTGTCAGCGAGCGCCGGATAGACGTTCCAGACGAGCCATCCCGACGCCGCCCAAAGCAGCCATCGCGGACGGAGGGAGTCGAGAAAGACGGCAAGGGGAACGCAGGCTATGACGTAGAGCGGCAGATGCATTCGCGCATTCCATGGCTGCCACTTGAACACGGCGCAGAACGCCGTGAACGAAGCGGCAACGCCCACAGATATCCAGAAGACGCGGTCGACGCGGCGTCTCCAGATCAACCACAGAGCGGCCGGAGCGAGCAGCAGCGTATGCCGCACGTTCGCCGCGACACGCTCGTGATTCAAGACCAACGCAGGCGCGTACTCGGTGTTGCCGATCGTGGTCGCGCGGTCCTGAGCGTCGATGCCGAGACGTACATGGACGGCCACGACCGCCTCGTAGATCGTCCTATTGATGCTCTCCCGAAACGGTATCTGCAGCGCCGCATTGCGCAGCAGATTGGAAACCGTCACGTCGGGACCGAAGCGGTCGTTAGCATAACGAGCCCCGCTTCCGCCCCCGGCTGATCCGTCTCCCAGTAGATGAGCGTTGTACTCCCAGTTGCGGAGGTAGAGCGGGGCGTTGATCAGAATCGCCAACGCGACCAGCACCGGGCCTAGGCGCATTGCGGACAGCCGGTCGTCCTTCGTGAGGCTTGCCCAGACTGCGACGCCGAGAACCGGCGCAAATACATACGCAGTTCCTTTGGTAAACAGCGCCAAGCCGACGGCCATTCCTGATGCTATTGCGTTCGACAGTCCAAAGCGGCCTTGCGGAGAGGGATAGGCTAACGCGAGGGCCGTCGCCAGCCATCCCGCCATCAATACCCCCGGCTTCGCTCCGGAGGCGTGCAGCACTCCGCTTGGCAGAGTGGCGCACAGTAAAGCCGCCGCGGCCTGTCCTCGGACACCGGCTCCTAGCTTTTTTGCCAACAAAGAGACAGCAATGATGCAGAGCCCGAACCCCCACCACTGCGCCAACTGCGCGTAGCGGTCGCCGCCGGCGAGCGTATACAGATGCAGCATCACCTCTTCGGAGAAAGGCTGCATTGAGAGCTGTTGATACTGGCTCGTGGGATAGAACGCGAGCGTACCGTGCTGCTCCCAGAAGATGATCCGCGGCAGGTGGTAGGTCATGGCGTCCGTAATGCTCGGCGCGCCGAACGCAGCGGAGCAAAAGGTCGCGGCCATCACGGCGAACACCGCGGCGCCAACGAACACCAGGAAAGGTCGGCCCGCCAGGTGAGGCGCCAAGAGCCGCCGAGGGCGGATCGCGGCGGCCGCGGCAACGCCGGCGATTGACCAGATGACTCCGATCGGCGCCCTACCGAGCGCGGCGAAGAGGCTGAGTCCCTCGGTCGAGGCCCATACGATCCCGGCGCATCCGAGCGAGCCGTACAGGAAGGCCTTGCGCCATTCGATACCGCGACTGACGAGGGCTAAAGACGCGGCCGCCAGCGCTGCTGCGGGTAAGAATGCAAGCATGCTCGAAGATGGCGCCGATCCGCCCCAGGATCGCACATGGCCGCGAAGCGCCGCCAACGGGCTACCGTTCAAGAGTTAGTTCTGTTCGTTGGCGCGGATTTCGCTGAGCCAATTTGCACAAAGCGAAGGGCTATCGCCGAAAGTGGGCGCGTGTTTGAGGCGATCCTCGATGTCGGGAGCGGGAGTCGGCGGGCGGTACATTGGGTCGGCGGTATAGCATGGTTTGATGCGGCTGGAAGGAAAGACGGCGATCGTTACCGGCGCGGGCAAAGGCATAGGCCGCGCAGTGGCGGAGAGGTTCATACGCGAGGGGGCGCGGGTGTTTGCGGCGGACCTGCGGTTCGAGCGCGGGACTGGGGACGAGCGCATGCGCGAGATCGAGCTCGACGTGACGGACGAGTCCGCCGTGCGGAAACTGTCCGCCGAAGCCGGTAAGGTCGACATCCTCGTCAACAACGCAGGCATCGTCGAATACGGCGCAGCGGCTGAGGCCGACGACGCACAGTGGGAACGCATCCTGGCGGTGAATCTGCGTGGCGTCGTGCTTTGCTGTCGGCATTTCGTCCCCGGCATGATCGAGCGCGGCGAAGGCGCGATCGTCAACAATGCTTCGATCAACGGCATTCGCGGAAACTACAACCTTGCCGCCTACTCGGCTTCCAAGGGCGCGGTAGTAGCTCTGACCTGTTCGATGGCGTTGGATTACGCGCAGCGAGGTATCCGTGTGAATTGCGTCTGCCCGGGGACGATCGAGGGCACAGGAATGACAGAGCCGATCCGCGAAGACCTCGCGGCCCGCGAGGCGCTAATCGCCAAGCATCCCATGGGGAGGCTAGGAACCGCCGCGGAAGTAGCCAAGGCGATCTTGTTCTTGGCCAGCGACGACGCTTCGTTCATCACAGGCCTGGCCCTGCCGGTAGATGGCGGCCGGCACGTGCGCTAGGCCATATAATCGTTGCCGAGGACTTCTATGTCGAGCTCAATCACGCGGCGCGATCTCATGAGGCTTGCCCCTGCCGCAGCCCTCGCGGGTACGTCCCAAGCACAAGCCCAGGGCCCTCGGGAAACATCCTATTGGCAGCGTACCGACTCGTTTGACGAAAAGATGCGCCTGCTAAACGAGGCCCACCGCAGCGGGGACTACCGGCTGGCAAGGAGCATCGCCGACTCGCTGCGGCAATCGATCAGTCTCGAACAGCAACAGCAAGCCCCTCTAGGCGAGAACGTCATTCCGTCCGACCGGGACATTCCGGTGCGAGCACTGCCGGCCGCCTGGCGCGGCTGGGCCGAGGGGTGGGCCTTCGCTCGAATGATCGCCCTCGATGAAGGAGCCGGTCTGTCGCGGTCGGCCGAGCCGGTCGAAATTATCGCAGCATTCCCGGAAGACCGAGTCCACTCGCTCCGTCGCGAACTCCGTGTCGCCCGCGCGGAGGGCGGCGTCTTATCGGAAGTGCGCAGCCAAGTAACGGAAGAAGTACGGCGGGGCGGCGAACGGCAATGCCGCATTACCTTCTTCGCAGACTCCCCAGCTAACACTCGTACGAACTGGCTCTTGCTCTACGGCAACCCCGACGCGGAGCTGCCCGACTACCCCACCGACCTTTCCGTCGAAGGCGAGGGTTTTGCGCTCGACTTCGAGAACCAGCACTTCCGGGGTCGCCTGTCCGACCAGATGGGCCAACTCGAACGGCTGACCTACAAGCGCGAGCACGGGCTGGAACTTTTCGCCGGGGGAGAAGGGCACGGCGAACCGCCGGGCATCGACTGGGCGCATGACTACGTCACCTCCGGGAACTTCCAAAAACTACGCGTTACGAACTGGCCGACGGTTCCCGACTATGAGATCATTCGCGGCCCGCTCTCGCTCACCGTTCGCCGTTGGGGCTTCCCATACTCCACGGTCCACCCGCTATTTACGCCTTCCCGGTTGAACGTTTTCGTCGAGTACCGTTTCTACGCAGGGACGCCCTGGTTCCTCAAGATCGGCTCGATGAAAGTAATCAAGGACATTGAGATCGGCTACCTGCGCGACGACGAATGGGTGTTTTCGGGGATGTCGTTCGACGACACCGTTTGGATGGGCTCGGAAGGCAAGCTGAATATCGGAGAGCCGCTGGCCGGGCAGGATGAGGACCTGTGGGCTACGGGCTTTATCAACGAACAAACCCAAGACGCCTTCATCGCGCTGTTCCTTGAACACCAGGCACGTAATCTAGGGGGCCTGAAGCATCCGGGCGCCGCCCGGCTCTACTACAGGTGGCATGGGCACGTCTGGAGCCGCCAGTTGTATCACGGCGAGACGCTGCCCGCCGGCTCGGAGCTACGCCAACGGAATGCGTACTTGACGATGCCCTTCACCACCGCCGCCGGACCGGAAATGGTGGAGCAAATGCGCGGGCGGCTACTGACTCCTCTCGCGGCGTCAGCCGCTGAGCTGCCTACGAGTCTAAATGCCGTATCAGCCCAAGGCCGCCTCGCGCGGCCGGGTGAAGCCGGCGACAGCCCTGTGTCGAAGAAGCTTCTGTGGGAAGCTCTGGCTGAATGCGAGGACGAGCAGCTTTACGCCGCTAGGCCAAGCGTCGTCGACCTTGGGCTCGTATACGACTTACGGGTTCGCGGCGACGTCGTTCACGTCCTTATGACGATGCCGCATCGCGGACGGCCCCGCCTCGGGTACTTTTCCTACGGATCGGGAGGCAATTCGAGCCCTGTCCGGCAGCGGCTTCTGCAAGTTTCGGGAGTCCGGGAAGTGGTGGTGGAACAAACCTGGGAGCCCCATTGGGACGCTAATCGCCTCACCGACGAGGGTCGGCGGAAACTGGAGATTCCGGCCTGGTGACAAGATCGCGTGTCCGCGCGAGGCTTCGTTTGCTTCCATCATCAAGGAAGGCAATGCATGCGCACGATAGTCCGAGCGATTTTGGAGCGGTACACACTGCCCTGGCATGGATGCCACGGCGTCTCGCACTGGGCGCGAGTTCGCGACAATGGCCTACGGTTGGCCGACGAGACCGGCGCTAATGTCGAGGTCGTCAAGCTTTTCGCTGTTTTTCACGATTCACGACGTTTGAACGAATCCACCGACCCCGACCATGGCCAACGGGGGGGCGACTTCGCGGCGGAACTTCGCGGGCAAGTGTACGACCTCGCCGACCCCGAGTTCAGGTTGCTCTACAGGGCCTGCGCGGGCCACACTCACGAGCGGACGCATCCCGATCCGACGATTCAAACGTGCTGGGACGCGGATCGGCTCGACCTTGGGAGAGTCGGCATTATGCCTCATCCGAGCAGGCTGTGCAGCGAGCCGGCGAAACGGCAGGACACGATCATGTGGGCGAATGAGCGCGCGAGTTCTTGGGTCATTCCTGAGTTCGTCGCGGAAGAGTGGCAGGTCGAGCTCGATTGACTGACGCATACCACGGCCCACGATGAAGGGGTCGGCGGCAGAGTCCGCGGGCGTCAAATGGCCATCTAGGGCCGCACCCGAAAACGTTGCGGTGTTTTCTTCACTGATCTAGGTACTTGCTCTCTTTTGGGAAAGCGGCGCTACCACGTAACTTCTTTAGCGTGGCTACGGACGGGAGCGCCCCCTTTCCGTCTCCTCCGCGTTTCGACACGGCCATGTCGTCTTTTGCAATCAAGCTCGCACGCTTTCTTTTGATAGCAATCGCCGCGGCTTCTTACGCACAGACCGTCAACTACGACATCGTCTACGTTCGGCAGCCGCGCTTCGGCGACCAGACAAACACCATTTGGCCGGAGGTCTTTCACCCGGCCCGATTGGACCCGGGCGCGGACCTGATCCTGCTTCATCCCGACGGCAGCGAAGAGATTCTCTACACGGGCGGAAACGGATCTGTCACAGACCCGTTCGTTTCCTTTGACGGCCAATGGGTCTACTTCAGCTACTTCTATGACCTCCGCCCCCAAAGCCTGAACTACCAGAGGCACGACCTGCCAGACTTCGGCTCCGACATCTTCCGCATCCACCTCCAAACGCGCAACGTCGAACAACTGACGTTCGGAGAGTTCACTCCCAACACCGGGGCCGGCAACTGGGACGAGTCAAACCCGCTTAACCCGCCCTCGCAGTTCAACCGGCTTGGCTACGGAATCCTCAACCTTGGCCCCTGCCCCCTGCCGGGCGGGAAGATCGCCTTCACGAGCAACCGCAACGGGTTCGATCCGCCAAAGGGATTCACCAACCCAACTTTGCAGCTCTACGTGATGGACGTGGACGGCTCGAACGTCACGCCGATAGCTCCAATGTCGATCAGCAGCGCTCTGCACCCGACCATCCTTCGCGACGGCAGGCTGATGTTCAGCAGCCACGAAAGCCAAGCGCTGCGTGATCGCCGCCTCTGGGGCATCTGGACAATCTACCCTGACGGGCGTCAGTGGGCCCCGATGGTCAGTGCGTTCCGCAGCCCTCAAGCCTTCCACTTCATGACCCAGCTCAGCAACGAAGACGTCGTTGTCGTCGACTACTACAACCTGAACAACAACGGTTTTGGAGCGCTATATCGATTTCCAGTCAGGCCGCCCCAGGGAACGCCGGCCTTCTATAGCGCGTTTCCGCAGGAGAATCCGTCGATCGATCAAACCGTCGGCGGGGGATTCCTGTACCCCTTCAGGATGCCGTTCACTCCTTGGGGAATGTTCTCGATCACGCCTTTCACGCATGGCGGCGACGAGGCCGCTCCGGTTGGGGCGGGCGGCGGTCGTGTCGGCAAGTTCACCCATCCGTCGGCGGCGCCGAGCAGCGATTTGCTCGTCGTCTGGACACCCGGACCTGCCAACGACCTCAATCGCCCGACGCCCACGCCCCGCTATGACGCCGGCATCTACCTCATGCCGGGCGGTGACCCGGTCTGGGCTCCCAACGAACTGGTTCTGATCAAGAACGACCCAAACTTCAATGAGGCATGGCCGCGAGCGGTCGTCCCCTATAGCGCCGTCCATGGAGTCGCCGAGCCGGTCGAACTCGCTTGGCTGCCGAACGACGGAACTCGCCACTCCGAACTGCCCGCCGGGACGCCCTACGGTCTGGTGGGGACCAGCAGTTTCTACAAGAGGGAGAGCTTTCCGGGCCATGTCACTTCGTGGGCCGACGACTTTGACGGGCTCGACGCCTTTAACACTACCGAGAACGGCCAAAGCAGCAACTGGAGTTGGCAGGGCTCCGACGCGGGCAAGTACGACAACAGCGAGATCTGGGCCGTCCGCATCCTCTCGATGGAGCCCAACACGCATCGCAGCTACGGCCCCAACAACGGCCGCCAGTTCGACAGCCATGCGAACGAGCGGTTGCGTATCCTCGGGGAGATCCCGCTGAGAAAGTTCACCGCAGGCGGGGCGCCGATTCTCGACCCCGAGGGAAATCCGGACACAAGCGTCCTGGCCAAAATTCCGGCGGATACGCCGTTTACGTTTCAGACTCTCGACCGCGATGGGCTCTCGCTGAACATGGCGCAGACCTGGCATCAGGTGCGCCCCGGCGAGGCGCGTTACGACTGCGGCGGCTGCCATGCGCACAGCCAGACTCCGCTTGAATTCTCGCAGACGGCGGCGGCCGCCCCAAGCTACGACGTTGTGGATCTTGTAAACGAAACGCCGCTCCTTACCAAGGACGCACAAGGGGCGCCCGACCTGCGCGCCGAGCCCTCTACCGTTGTCAACGTCGAGTTCTATAGCGACATCCGTCCAATCCTGCAAAGAAGCTGTGTTCCCTGCCATACGGAGTCGAACCCGGCGCCGCCGGGCGACTTGGTCTTCGACGACCTCGCTCTCTATGGAGGCTTGCCAGGCGATTATGCGCGGCTCGCGGACGATACCGGGGCCCGCTGGGGATACCCGCCGGTGGTAAAGGTCGGATCACAACCTGTCTGGAGGCAAACGAACCGAAGCCGCTACGTGCGCGCGTTCCAAAGCCGCCGCAGCCTTTTGACCTGGAAGGTCTTCGGCAGAAGGCTCGACGGCTGGACGAATCAAGATCATCCGACCGAGACGACGCCTGGCGACCCGGCGACGATCCCCGGCGGCGCTAGCCCGAACGAGGCCGACCTCGACTTCACGGGGACTATGATGCCTCCGCCGGGCTCGGGGATAACACCGCTAACCGAGGATGAGAAGATCATGATCGCGCGCTGGATCGATCTCGGCTGCCCGATCAACTCCGGTCAAGAGAGCGGTCACGGCGCGTTCGGCTGGTTTCTCGACGATCTGAAACCGACCGTGGAACTGAGTCGTCCTCGGCCGGGAATGAACGACGCGCCGGTGGACAAGATTCGCTTCGGGCTAACCGACGCCTATAGCGGAATCGACCTGCCGACGCTTTCGGTCCGGGCGGACTTCCCTGTTCAGGGACGCGCTCCCCTCGCGGAACTAGCAGATCTCGCGCCCCCCGGCAACGGCGGCGTCTACGAGATTGCTCTGGGCGCCCCGCTCGGCGCAATGACCGACGCGCATGTTTTTGTCGAGGTCAGGGATCAACAGGGCAACGTCGCCCGAGTGGACCGTGAGTTCTCAATTACGAGCGCCAGCCCCTGCGATCTCAACGGAGACGGAACAGAGGATAGCTTGGATGTCGCCTTGGCTGTCGATCAGGCCATGGGCCGCACGGCGTGCCAGAATGGAGATCTCGATCTTGACGGCTCATGCAGCGTGATCGACGTCCAGCGAGTGGTCAACGCGTCGCTAGGCTCGGCCTGCGTTCAGGGGTGAAATTGCGTCCGCGCCGCTCTAAAGCACACCTTTTGGCGCCGGCATCGTCCATTCTCCGGGCGGCCTTCCATTCGGCTTGGTCATGCGGAAAGTGATCGTGGGCACGAAGAACAAGTCCAAGACCGCCGAATCGTCGACGTGGTTGGCGCCCAGATCACCAGCCTGACGGTCTACGCGACTGAATGTCCGATTCTCGGACGCGGCCGTTCCTGCTAAACTCCGCCATGGGCTTTCCTCCCCGATGCCGCTCTGTGCGACGCCCAGTCGAGGGTTTAGTCGGGGCTCGACGCATGTGGACGGGGCGCTCCGTTCCCTCTGGTCCAGGCGGCCCGTTTTGACTCGCCCGTCCGCGAGCTTGGCGCCTTCATCGGAGACGTCGTCCAACGTTCGTCGAACCGTCCTCGTATTCGGCTTCGCTCTGGCTTTCATTACCTACCTAGACCGCGTCTGCATCTCCGTCGCCGCGCCGTCGATGACTGCGGATCTGGGGCTCAGCGAAACCCAGATGGGATTCGTCTTCAGCATCTTTGCGTTGGCCTATGGGGTCTTCGAGATTCCGATGGGTTGGCTGGGCGACCGCTATGGGCAGCGTGGCCTACTGACACGGATCTGCGCGTCTTGGTCGCTGTTCACGGTACTCACGGGCGTGGTCCGAGGATATTGGGCGTTGCTGTCCGTGCGCTTCGTATTCGGCGCCGCGGAGGCGGGTGCTTTCCCTACGCTTGCCCGAGCATTGGGGCGCTGGCATCCGCTCGCCGAACGGGGACGCACAAGCGGGCTGATGTGGATGGGCGCACGATTAGGCGGCTGCGTGGCTCCTCCGCTGGCGGCCATGCTGATTGAGTCCATCGGGTGGCGCGCGACATTCTGGCTGTTTGGCTCAACGGGCGCCGTTTGGTGCGCTCTCTTCTGGCGCTGGTACCGCGACGACCCGGCCGACCATCCTGAAGTCAGCCCATCGGAGCTGGAGTACATCCGCTCGGGCCAAGTACAGGCCCGGACGAGCCGCAAAGGGTCCGCCTGGGGCCCATTGTTTAAGAGCGGCAACATGTGGGCTCTGTTTGGAATGTACTTTTGCTCGGCGTACGGCTTCTTTTTCTTCGTTACTTGGCTGCCGACCTACCTGATGCAGGAGCACGGCCTCTCGCTGCAAAGCTCCGGATGGCTCTCGGCGCTGCCGCTTGGAGTCGGCGCCGTCGCCTGCTATACGGGCGGTTCGTTGGCCGATTGGCTTGCCCGCAAGACAGGGAGCATACGCTTGGCACGGCGGTCCGTCGGCGTCGTTGGATTTTTCTTGGCGGCCGTGGGTTTCGCGGTCGCCGCTCGAGCCGGCGACGCGCTCAGCGCCGTTCTCTGGCTTGCTTTCGCTCAAGGCGCGCAGGATCTGACTCTGCCGGTAGCCTGGGCGACCGTGGTCGACGTCGGTCACCGCTTTGGAGGAACCGCGGCCGGGTTCATGAACACCGCGTCGAGTCTGTCGGCCATGCTCTCGCCAATCACCGCCGCTTGGCTGACCGCGACGTTCGGCTCCTTCAACGCGATGTTCTCCGTGGCGGCAATCGTGTATCTTATAGGCGGTCTCATGTGGCTCTTGATCGATCCAGAGAAGCCTTTGGAGGCCTAATTCTATGCCCAAACATCCTTATCTCTACCAACATCACACCTGGCCCGAGCTTGGCGAGCGCGTCAAGGAACAGCCGGTGGTCGTGCTGCCAATCGGCTCGGTCGAAGACCACGGCTACCATCTGCCGCTCGACACCGATAACTTCTTGATCTCGAGTATCTGTGAGGAGGCGGCCAAGCGCGCCAACGGCGACATCTTGTTGCTGCCGCTGATCCCCTACGGATTCGAAACGCACCACATGGACTTCACGGGCACAATCGATATCCGCCAGGAGCACCTGTTGAACTTCGTGCTCGATATCACCAAGAGCGTCGCCCATCATGGGTTCAAGCGAATCTTGATCGCGGACGGGCACGGCTCGAATATGCCGATCCTCGAACTCGTCGCGCGCCGCACTATCCTCGAGACTGACTCGCTGTGCGGCTGTTTCATTTGGCCGGGCTTGGCTACGAAAGCCATCAAAGAAGTCCGGGAATCAGAAAAGAGCGGGATGGCCCACGCCGGCGAACTCGAGACCTCTGTCTACCTGCACATCGCCGGCGAGAAAGTCCAAATGAACAAGGCTGTGAGGGACATCGGTATGCCCGAGTCCGAGTTTATCTGGATGGACCTGATGGAAGGCTCGCCCGTGCGGCTGATGGACGAATGGACGCGCTTCAGCAAGAGCGGCGTCTACGGCGACCCGACCATCGCTACGGCGGAAAAGGGCAAGGTGGTCTTTGAAGCCGTTGTCGATGGGTTCTTGCGTCTCGTACGTGAGCTGAAGAACCGCCCGCGCGGCGAGCGCACGGATTATCACAAGGAGGCTCCCCAGGTCCCTGGGGAGTAGAGGCAGCGCTCACGCCCAGAATCGAGAGCGGTTAACAGGCTGTAGCAGCTCTCAGTGCTCAGTCTGGGGTGCGTCGTGAGATGCCGGAGCCTGCTCGTACTGGCCTGCCCAACCCGACGGCGGATGCAGCCAGTCACGCGTGTTTTCGTCCGCGAGGACGAACCCCAACAGGAGGGCGAGCCAGAGAAATCCGCTCACCGAAAAGAGCTGGGCCAGGCGGCTCGAATACTTCAAATGCATGAAGTAGAGCATCACCAAGCTCGCCTTCGTCGCCGCGATGCCGAGCGCAACGTAGATGTTGAGGGCGCCCAGGTCGATGTAGGCTACCCATACCGTCAGAGCCGTGAAGGCGAGCAGCGCCGCGAAGACTGAAAAGTAGACGCGAAGGGGAACGATGTGTTGGGCTGACATTGCTTCTTTCGATCCTTACTGGTGTCGCCCGACTAAATACAAAAGCGGGTAGAGAAAGATCCAGACGATATCGACGAAGTGCCAATAGAGTCCGAACATCTCGATCGGCGAGCTGTATTCCGAGCCGTACGCTCCCTGGAGTGCGCGAGGCAGCAGCCAAACCAGCACAATCCCCGCGCCGATGATCATGTGCAGGGCGTGCACGCCGGTCATTGCGAAGTAGAGGAAGAAGAACAGTTCGACGTTCTTTGGGTTCACCCCCGCACCTGCCTCGCCGTGATAGTCGAAGAGCAGGCCTGGGATCAAATGATGCTCGAACTTGTCGGCGTACTCGACGCCCTTGACACCCAGGAAAATTCCGCCAAAGAGCAAAGTCAAAACCAGGAACAGCGCGACCCCTTTCTTGTTGCCGACTTGTCCTGAGTGAACAGCCATCGCCATCGTCAGCGAGGAGATGATCAAGATCACGGTATTGAAGGCGCCGAGGCCGACGTCGAGCTCATGACTTCCCGCCGAGAAAGCATCGGGAAACTTGGAGCGAAAGACGGCGTAACCGAGCATCAGACCGCCGAAAAAAAGCACCTCGGTGACCAGGAACGCCCACATGCCGAGCGTAGCGGCTTCGTGCTGTTGCTCTGCGTCGTCGAACTGATGGGCGACCAAGCCGTGGCTTTCTTCGGCCGCCGCTTCTAGGGTATTAGCGGACAACGGCTCCCTCCTCGGCGTAAGCGTAGGCGCCGCGCGTAACCACCGGCGTACCTTCGAAGTTCTCTGTCGGCGGCGGCGAGGCAGTCTCCCACTCCAGTCCCGTCGCGCCCCACGGGTTTGACGACGCGCGCTTGCCGTAGCGCATCGACCAGATCAAGTAGATCACCGGCATCATGTAGCCGATCGCGAGAATTGTCGCCCCGGCGGTAGACATCACGTTGAGCACCTGGAACTCTTCGGGGTAGGCGTGGTAGCGCCGCGGCATCCCGAGATAGCCGAGCACGAACTGCGGGAAGAACGTCAGATTGAAGCCGATGAAGATAATCGCCGCGCTCAAACGTCCCCATGCCTCGGGATAGAGTCGGCCGGTTATTTTCGGCCACCAGAAATGAATCGCTCCGAGGTAGCCGAAAAGCGCCCCGCCCACCATCACATAGTGGAAGTGGGCCACGACAAAGTAGGTATCGTGCACATGGACGTCAACGGCCAGCGTCGCCAAGAACAGTCCCGTTAGTCCGCCCAAGGTGAACAAGCCGATGAAGCCCAGCGCATAGAGCATCGGAGTCGAGTAGACGATCGAGCCCTTGTAGAGCGTGCCCATCCAGTTGAAGACTTTGATTGCCGAAGGCACGGCGATGAACATTGTCAGGAACGAAAAGACGATGCCTGCATACTCGCTCTGTCCGCTGACGAACATGTGGTGGCCCCAGACGAGGAAACCGAGCACGGCAATCGCCAGCGATGAGAAGGCGATGATCTTGTAGCCGAAGATCCGCTTGCGTGCTCCGCAGGCAATGATCTCGCTCACCACGCCCATCGACGGCAGCACCATGATGTAGACAACCGGATGCGAGTAGAACCAAAACAAGTGCTGGAAGAGCACTGGATCGCCGCCCAGACGCGGATCGAAGATGCCCGCTCCCAAAATCCGCTCAAGCGCGAGCAGCACAATCGTGATCGCAATCACGGGAGTCGCCAGCACCTGGATGATGCTCGTCGCATAGTGCGCCCACACAAACAACGGCAGCCGGAACCAGGTCAGCCCGGGCGCACGCATTTTGTGGATGGTGACCATGAAGTTCATGCCGGTCAGAATCGAGGAGAACCCAGTGATGAAGATGCCGAGGCCGGCCGTGATCACCGACGAGTTCGAATAGGTGCTCGAATAGGGCGTGTAAAAAGTCCAACCCGTATCGACGCCGCCGGTCACCAACGAGATGATCGAGAACAGCCCGCCCACCGAGAACACGTACCAACTCAAGAGATTCAGCTTGGGGAACGCCACGTCACGCGCACCGATCATCAGCGGCAACAGAAAGTTCCCGAAGACCGCCGGTATGGACGGAATCAGGAAGAAGAACGCCATGATCATGCCGTGCATCGTGAAGAGCTTGTTGTAGGTGTCGGCCTGGAACATGTCGCCCGCAGGCGTCAGAAGCTCCAGCCGGATCAAACCCGCGAAGATGCCGGCGATCGTGAAGAAGACGCTGATCGTGGCGAGATACAGCAAGCCGACGCGCTTGTGGTCGACGGTCAGCAGCCACGAGCGAATGCCGAAGCTCGCAGTCAAATAGCTCGGCGCGGTCTGCTCGGAAGGCAGCACGGGGGTCGCGGCGCTCATACTAGCGTGCCCTCCCCGCAGAGTCCCCGCCGAGCGTCTTGATGTAGCTGATCAGCTCCAACACCTGTTCCTCGTTGACCTGCCCCTGAAAGGTCGGCATTACCGGCCGGTAGCCGGTCAGCACTCTCTGTTGCGGAGTCAAGATCGACTCGCGCAAATACGACTCGTCGGCGATCACCCGTTCGCCGTTGCGCATCAGCCGCTGCGAGCCAAAAACGCGGTCGAGCACCGGACCACGCCCGACGCCGTCCGGGCGATGGCACGTATCACAGCGCAACTCGCTGAAGAGTCGCTCGCCGGCCGACGTCGTCGACTCCCCTTCCCCGCTCATCAGCCAGCGCTCGTAATCGGCCTGCGTCATCACGTGCACCTTGCCGATCATCAACGAGTGTTCGGTTCCGCAATACTCCGCGCAAAAGAGGTGATACTCGCCGAGCTTCGTCGCCTCGAACCAAACGGTCGTATAACGCCCCGGCAGTACGTCTTGCTTGATGCGAAACGCCGGCACGAAGAAGCTATGAATCACGTCCTCGCTGGTCATGATCAGCCGTACCGGACGTCCTATGGGGACGTGCAGCTCGTTGATCTCGCGCTTGCCCTCGGGATGCTGCAGTTTCCACATCCACTGCTTGCCGACGACATGCATGTCCATGGCGTTTGCTGGAGAGCGCCCATTCTTGACGTAGAGCCACGATCCCCATCCGAACATGATCATTACGATCACAAACGGCACGATCGACCACGCGATCTCGAGCACCGTCGAGCCTTCGATCTCGGCTGGAATCTCGTCCTCGGAGCGCCGCCGGTACTTCAGCATGAAGTAGAAGATCAGAACGAAGATCAGTCCAGAAAAGAACAGCGACGTCGCCACCAGAAAGAAGTAGAGGGTGTCGACTTCTCCTGCGATCGTCGAGGCCGCATCGGGAAAGAGCGGAAGGCTTTCTCTGAGTTGATCCCACATCGTCTTCTTCTCGCCCTATCCGCGCGCTTCGACGGCGTCCGGCGGCGTGCGCAACATCCCGCGCCGGCGATCGCGCAAGAATCCGATCCCCATGAACAATGCGAGCGCCAGAACCGTTAGACCGCCTCCGAGGCGTAGAGCGTTCATGATCACCATGCCGTATTTGCCGGTCGTCGGATCGTAGTGGAAGCAGTACAGCATCGCCGCGTCAATGATGTCGCCGATCCTGCCTTCGGAGGCTTCGATTACCCCCCAACGCAAGTCGCGCGCCGAGTACTCGACGCCGAAGAAGTAGCGCGAGACGCGGCCTCCGGGCGTGAGCACGACTATGCCGCTGGCGTGGCGATACAAATCGGTCGCCTCGTCGTAGCGGTAGCGAAAGCCAACCGCGTCGGCGAGCGAACGAATCGACTCTTCCGAACCTGTCAAGAAACGCCAGCCGCGCTCACCGCTCTCGCGCCGATACTGCTCCAAATAGTGCTTCTTCTTCTCCGCCGCGAGATCCGGACCTTCGCCAGGATCGAAGCTTACGGTTACTACTGTGAATTCCTCGCCGGCCGATTCGTTCATCGCCCGCATTGCCCGCAACAAGCCGTTGAGCTCAAGCGTGCACAGCATGGGGCACTCGTAGTAGGCGAGCGCCAACACGACCGGCTTCTCCCCAAAAAGCTGGCCGAGCCGAATCTCGGCGCCTGTGGAGTCGCGGAACGTGAGATCAAAATCCACCTGCTCGTCGAGGCGTTGGTCGAAGGCGACGCCCTCTAGCTCGCGCGGGGCAATCGAGGCCGGCGTACCGCTGGAGCCCTGTTCGACGCCGGGCGCGGCGCTTAGCGTCAGCGCCGTTGCCAGCGCGATTCCTAGGATGCGCCGCATCATTCGATTCATGGTTCGCTCCTTGGCACGGCGGCGCCCGTTGTCTCACGCGTCGGCAGCCCCCGCTCAGCTAGGACTTCGATCGCCTTCTCGATAGGGATGTGCGCGGTGCGCAGCGAGGAATCCGCCCAGCCGTAGCTCTCCAGCCGCTCGCTAACTTCGGCCTGCAACTGCTCAAGATTGCGTCCCGAAACGACTTCCAACCGAGGCAGCGGCGGCAACTCATCGGCGGTCGCCATCTTCGCGGCCGGATCCGAATCACTCTCGGCCATCGTCGCGAAAACACGGAAGAGACCCACCATCAAGGCGAAGGAGACAAGCACGCCGAGCACCAGCACGACGCCGAGCTTCGCCGCCGGGCCGATGTGGGCGTCAGTGCGTTCGTGATCGTGGACGCCGTTTCCGCTCATCGCGCTAATGTCCTCCCGCTCCCTCTAGCGCCTCTTCCAGACGCGGATGTTTCGCCGGCAGCAGCGGGCTCGCGGCCAGTCCCGTGCAGAAGATCCATAGCCAGATGCCCCCCACGCCGACCAGAGTCGTCAGATCGAGCCAGTGTGGATGGAAGGCCGAAGCTTCGCCGCCGTGGGCAAAACTCGGCATTACGATCCAATACAGATCGACGAAGCGCATGACAAGCACTCCGGCCGCGACGATTGACAGCCGTTGGACATTGCGTTTGGTCTTGCGCGTCAAAAGGATCAAGAATGGAATGAAGAAGTGGAACAGCCACAGGAAAACGGTCACGCTAATCCAACCCTCACCGCTGCGCAACGCGTACCACGGCGCTTCTTCCTGGGTATTCGCAGACCAGATGATCAAGTACTGCGAAAACGACAAGTAGCCCCAGATCATCACGAATGCCATCAACAAATTGCCGAGATCATGAAAATGACTCGTCTGCAAAAAGCCCGCCAGCGGTTCGCGCTTTCGCAGCGCGGCCAGCACTAGAATCGAAAACGCCATCGTCGCCAACAGGTCCGAGGCGATGAACCAAAAACCGAACAACGACGAGAACCAGTGCGGATCAATGGACATCGCCCAGTCGACGGCCGAGAAGGTGATTGTGAGCGCCATCAGCGCTACACCGGGACCCGAGACGAACTGCAATTTCGACTCGACTGCCTGGTCGGCGGAGCTGTCCTGGTAAGCCGAGAACTTTACCAGCAGAGTTCCCAAGACACCCCAGACGACGAAGTAGAACGCCGCTCGGGCCAAAAAGAACCCGACATTCAAGTAGACCGCCTTCCCTTGCAGGATCTCGTCGTGCGCCACGACCTCGGCATGTGTCCACACATAGAGCTCATGCAGGCCCAGCATGACCGGTACGGCGAGCACGAGCATCGCGGGAATCGTCTTCGCACCGGCTTCAAGGGGACGTCGAATCACGAGGCCCCAGTCTCCGCCGCCGAGATGGTGCAGCATTAGCAACGACAACGACCCAAGCGAAAGCGAAATCCAGAACAGGAAGGCCAACAAGTAAGACTGAAAGAAACGTTCAGGGTCGAAGGCGTAGCCCAGCCCCGAGCACGCCAACCCGGCGACCCCCGCGATTAGCGCCTTCGAGCGCAGCCTCTCCAGCGGAGCGCTTGCGGCAGCGGCGCTCATTCCACCCCTCGAGCAGCGAGTTCGCCGCGAATCGACTCGGGCAGCCCATCGATGTTCACGTTCTGGCTCAACTGCAATGCGCGTATGTAGGCGATGATGGCCCATCGGTCGCGCGCGTTAATGCGGTCGGAAAAATCGATCATGGCGCCAAATCCGTTTGAGATCACGTCGAAGTAGTACCCGACCGGCGCTTCCCGCAGGCGGTCGGAATGATAGGTGGGCGGCATCCGCACTCCGCGCTGCGCCGCCATGCCGCGGCCGTCGCCGAGCTTCGAGTGGCACGGCGAACAGAAGATGTCATAGCGCTCGCGGCCACGCTCGAGCACGGCGCGATCGACGGGGTAAGGAAACGTTGTCGCCGCTTCTTCGCCGACGTACCCGGTGTAGAGATGATCGTCGGCGCGCAGCTCGCCGCGCGCGACCGTCCCTTCAACCTGCGAACGAACCGAGCGGCCGTCCGCGAAGAACGGGCTCGCCTCGAGCGCCTCGTAACGCGGCTGATCGTGCATGTCTTGGCGGCAACCGAGGCCCAGCAGGACACCGACGGCGGCCACGACGCTCGCAACCTGTCTCCTAGGGCTCAATTGCGACCACCTCGCGAGGGCCGAGACTTTCGAGAAAGCGCTCCGTCGACTCCCGCTCGAAGCGCTCGTCGCGCGCTTGCACCACAAGAAAAAAACGATCTGTCGAGGCCAGCCCGAAGCGCGGATGGTTGAACACTGGGTGATAGGGTTGCGGCAGACCGTTGAGCGCCAACATGCCAAGCACCGCCGTCAATGCCGCCGCAAGAATCGTACATTCAAACGTGACCGGAATGAACGCCGGCCAAGACAACAGCGGCCGGCCGCCAATGTTGTAGGGCTGCTCGATCACGTGAACCCAGTACTGCAGCCCAAAGCCGCCGGCGCCGCCCAGCAGCCCGCCCGCGAAGACAATCCAAGGGAGAATGCGATGGCGGTAGCCGACCGCTTCGGCCAGGCCGTGGACCGGGAACGGCGTATAGGCATTCATCCGGCGGTAGCCCTCGGCGTAAGTTTTTTTCGTCGCCGCGAGTAGATCATCGGAGCTGTAGAACTCCGCCGCCAGTCCGAAAATGCGCGTTTTCGCCATCGCGCTATCCCTCGGCTCCTTCCGGCGTCGGCTTGTTGCTTCCCGTGTCGCCCGGCAAAAGGGTGCGCATCTCGAAGATCGAAATCATCGGCAAGAAACGCAGGAACAGGAAGAGCAGCGTCAAGAAGAGGCCGATGGTACCGACGTATAGGCCCCAATCCCAAACCGTACCCGAATACATGCCCCACGACGAAGGCAGAAAGTCGCGATGTAGGCTCGTAACGACGATCACGAAACGTTCGAGCCACATGCCGACGTTGACGATCAACGAGATCACGAACAGGATCGGTACGCTCGTTCGGATCCGCTTCGACCAGAGCAATTGCGGAACCAAGCCGTTGCAGAAGATCAGCGCCCAATAGAAGGGACCGTAGGGGCCTGTGATGCGGTTCCACATCATGAACTGCTCGTACTCGTTGCCCGAGTACCAGGAGAAGAACAGCTCCATGATGTAGCCGTAGCCGACGATCATGCCTGTCGCCAGGATGATCTTCGCCATGTTCTCGAGATGCCGCATGGTGATGAAATCTTGCAGCCCGTACATGGCGCGAATCGGGATCGCCAGAGTGACGACCATCGCGAAGCCGGAATAGATCGCCCCGGCGACGAAGTAGGGGGGAAAGATCGTCGCGTGCCAGCCCGGCGTCACGCTCACCGCAAAATCGAAACTGACGATCGTGTGCACCGAGACGACCAGCGGAGTCGCCAAACCAGCCAACAGCAGGTAGGCGATTTCGTAACGCTCCCAGTGAATCGCCGAACCGCGCCAACCCATCGAGAGCATGCCGTAGACGGCCTTGGCGAAGCGGTTGGGGGTGCGGTCTCGCAGCGTCGCGAAGTCTGGAATCAAACCGACGAACCAGAACAGCGCCGAGACCGTCGCGTACGTCGAAACCGCGAAAACGTCCCAGATCAACGGCGAGCGGAACTGCGGCCAGACGCCCATTGTGTTGGGAATCGGGAATAGCCAATAGGCGGCCAACCAGGGTCGTCCGGTATGCAGCAGCGGGAAGATTCCAGCGCAAGCTACCGCAAACAGCGTCATCGCCTCGGCGAATCGATTGATCGAGGTCCGCCACTGCTGACGGAACAACAGCAGGATCGCCGAAATCAACGTGCCGGCATGGCCAATACCGATCCACCAGACAAAGTTAATAATCGCGAAGCCCCATCCGACGGGTACGTTCAAGCCCCAGACGCCGGTACCGACCAAGAGCAACTTGGCGATCGATACCATCAAGACGTTGAGCAGCACCAGGCCCACGCCGAAACCGATCCACCACTTCTTCGGCGTCTTCTTGCCGAGCACGATCGAAGCGACTTTTTCGGTGATCGAGCCGTAACTGTGTCCAGGCTCGATGACTGCCGACTGGCCGTCCAGGTTGGTCGTGTTCGTCGCCAAGACTCTTAGCCCTCCGCCTGTTTCTCGGCTTCGAGGGCCGGATTCGGGTTGCGCACCTTCGCGAGGTATGAAGTGCGCGGCTTGGTCGTCAACTCGGTCAGTAGCGCGTAATCGCGCGGAGAGGCTTTCGCCTCAGTTACTTTCGATTCGGAGTCATTGATGTCGCCGAAGACGATCGCCTCGGTCGGGCAAGCCGACTCACAGGCGGTCGTGATCTCGCCGTCACGAATTTTGCGGCCTTCTTTTTCCGACTCGATACGGGCGTGATTGATTCGCTGAACGCAGTAGGTGCACTTTTCCATCACGCCGCGCGAGCGCACCGTCACGTCCGGGTTGTTGAGCAGCTTGAGCGACGGCGTCTCAAAGTCGGAGTAGAGCAAGAAGTTGAAGCGCCGCACCTTATAGGGACAATTGTTCGAGCAGTAACGGGTCCCGACGCAGCGGTTGTAGACCATGTCGTTGAGGCCTTCGGAGGAATGCACGGTGGCCCCGACCGGACAAACGACCTCGCACGGCGCGTTCTCGCAGTGCATGCACGTCACTGGCTGATGCGCCACCGAAGGCGCGTCGAGCGAGCCCTCAAAATAGCGGTCGACTCGAATCCAGTGCATCTCGCGTCCGGCGAGAACTTGCTCCTTGCCGACGACTGGAATATTGTTCTCGGACTGACAGGCCAGCGTGCACGCGTTGCAGCCGATGCAGGCGTTCAAGTCGATCGCCATGCCCCAAGCGTAGCCGTCGTACTTGTGCGGTTCGCCGAAAAGAGACACGAGCTCCTTCGAGTCGTGACCGACGTGTTGCGCGAAGTCGGGCTGCTGCTCATACTCAGCCGCGTTGCCGATACGCACCAATTCGCGACCTTCCATTGAGAAGTGATCCTGGGTTGTAGCCAGCAGCGATCGCTCGCCGGTCGGCGTAATCGTCGCGCCGGATGCGAAAAGAAACCCCTCCCGGGTCCGAACGAGCGATGCGTCGAAGCCGGCGCCCGTGCCGACCCGTCCGGAGCGCCGCCGCCCGTAGCCGAGGTGAAGCGTCGCCGAGTCGTCCGCGTGGCCCGGCAGGGTCCAAACCGAGCCCCGGAGCGAGCGTTCGCCGAGCGTAACCTCGACGACGTCATGGTTGGACGCGCCGAGCCGCTCAGCCGTCGCCGGGCTCAGCAGCACTGCGTTGTCCCAGGTCAGCTTCGAGAGCGGCTTGGGCAGTTCCTGCATCCAACCGTTGTTGTTGAAGACGCCGTCCCCGACGGTAGGATCGGGCCGGAACACCAGCTCGATCCCCTCTCCCGCCGAAGGCTCGGAGAGAACGACGCTCCAATTCTGTGTAGATGAAACTTGTTGCGGGGCGGCCTCGCTGTCGGCGACGAAGCCGTCGTGCAGCGCCTTGCGCCAGGCTTTTTCGAATCCCTCGGCGGGATCGGCCAAGCGCTCGACCCAGTACGCGCGCACCATCTCGTAGCCTGAGCGCTCCTGCTCGCCGAATAGCGAGAGCACTTCAAGAGCCGACTTAGTCGGATAGAGCGGAGCGATCAGCGGTTGCTGGATCGTAACAACGCCGTCGCGAGCGCGAACGTCGCCCCACGCCTCGAGATAGTGCGAGCGTGGAACGTGCCATTGACACAGCTCGGATGTCTCATCCTCGAAATCAGATAGATGGGCCCGAAACTCGACTTCGTCGAGCGCCGCCGCGAAATCCAAATCCGCTGGTGCATCGTAGACCGGGTTGCCGCCCAGCATCAGAAGCGTCTCGACCGAGCCGCTTACCATCTCCCCAGCCAGTTGAGCCATGTCAACAAGCTGATCACTGGGCCGCGCCTCAACCGGCTCGGCGACAATCAGGGTCGAACCAAGCGCACCCAGCTTCTCGTTAATCGCCCAAGCCAAGGCATGGACGCCCGCCGTCTGCGACTCGCCGGGAACCACAAGCGCCCCCGCGCCGGCAGCGCGCAGATCCTCCGCCAGCGCTCCAAGCCAAGCCTCCACTGCGGAAGACAGCATCGGAGCCGGACGGCCGGCGTCTACACCCAGTCGAATTGCCAAAGCCAGCGCGAACGCCTCCACTTCGGATGCCTTGAGACGCAGGCGATGATCGGCCGAAGCCCCGGTCGCCGTCGGCGCTGGTTCGACGGCATAGAGCCGATTCATCGCCGTGCTCTCGCCCGCCAGACGCCGTCCGCGAGCGAAGTCGCGAGCCGCGCGCACCGCGCCCGCTCCCGCGTTGAGACAATCGGCGTCGAGCGCCAGAATCACCCTGGCTCGATCGAATCGATAGTGCGTCGAGACCGGACCGCCGAAAGCCGTCTGCGCCGCCTGGCGCGCCGCGTCCCCGCCGGAAGGCTCGTACTGTACCCAGCGCGCCTCGGGAAACTCCGCGAGGATTGCCTCAAGGCCAGCCGCCAGCGTCGGCGAAGTAACGGTGCGAGTAAGAATGCGCAAACCGGCGCCGGCGTTGACTCGCGCCGCCTGGATGCGTGACCTAATCTCTTCGGTGAACGAGGACCAGGAAGAGATCCGCCCGCCCTTCAGAACGACTTGTGAACGGTCCGGGTCGTAAAGATTCAGGATCGAAGCCGTCGCGAACGAGCTCGCCGCCCCGCCGGAGCTCGGGTGATCGGGATTTCCTTCAATCTTCGTCGGCCGATTCTCGTGCGACTCGACCAACACAGGGTGGGCGTAGCCCCCGAGTTCCATCGCGGTCGCGAAGTAGCGCGGCTTCCCCGGAATCAGATCCTCCGGCCGACGTGCAAAGGGGACGATTTCCTCAGGCGGTTGATTGGTACAGGCTGAGGCGCCGGCCAGGGCGATCGAAGCGCCCATCAATTGCAGGAATCGTCGACGGCTGCTCGGATCCTCAAGGGTGTCGGCCTGCGACGGAAACTCGTGGCTGAGATAGTCTTTGAACTCAGCGCTCTCGGCAAGCTCATCGAGGCTGCGCCAGTAGGCTGGACCGTGCTCGGCGGCCAGCCGGGCCCGCATCGCGCCAAGACTGGTCTCTGAACCCGCTTGCTCTCGTAGGCTCATCGATGACACACCGAACAATCCGTCTTCCCACGGACGTTGCCTTCCTCGGCCAGCCGCGCGGCCAGCGCCATGCGCTCGGCCGGGTCGGAGGGCGGCTCCCAATTCATGTTGAAAACCTCATCCGGCGGCCTCAAATTCGGTTCAGGATGGCGATGACAGTCCATACACCACTCCATCTGCAAGCTCGCCTGTTGACGCATCAGCGGCATCTCGTCCACGTCGCCGTGGCAGGTCGCGCAACCGACGCCCTTGGCAACGTGGATACTGTGATTGAAGTAGACGAAATCAGGCAGGTCATGGACCCTCGTCCACCGAATCGACACGTCGCTCTGGTAGCTGTCGCGCACTGGCTCGAGCATCGGCGCTTCGTTCCAAACCTGGGAGTGGCAGTTCATGCAGGTCTTCGTAGACGGCATCCCGGCGAAGGCGCTCTCCTCGACGGACGTGTGGCAGTGACGACAATCGATGCCGAGCCCCTGCACATGATGCTTGTGAGAGAACGGTACGGGTTGGTTCCGCGTCACCGTCGCCTGATTCACATAGGCCGAGCGGTTCACTGTCAACACGACCCAGCCCAGACCCGCCGCGATGAACAGCCCGCCGAAGATCGTCACGCGCGCGATCGTATTCGTACTGGGATGAAAGAACTGGGGCATCTCGATTTGCAGCTCAGGCTGCCCTGGGACTCTGTCCCCCTAGGCGCTCCCTCGCCTTAGTTTGTTTGATCGGCTGCTTGGGCGACGAACCTCAACCCTCTCCGCCCCCCGAACGCTAGAAACCGTCGATGGCCTCTAAGATTTCAGCATACATTCAGCAGAGGATACTGTCAAACAACGTGAAGTACTGGCAAACAGTAATAACACCAAGGAAGTATCCGTAAGCACCTCTGTTAAGTGGGGGCTATGCTTCGGCCAGGTGCGGCAGCGCGCCCAGTCAGCGGCACGGGATGAATAATCCCCAGTCTACACTCGATCTGACGAATCCGTCCATCGACTTAATTCTCAGCGTAGGCGTTTCTTGTACAGCACGTCGGAGCCGACCAAGCCCTCTTCGTCGCGGGTTACGATCAGCGACCACGTTCGATTGGGAGCCCACTCGACGCGAATCGTTTGCTGTTGCGCCGAAGACACGTCGAACGTGTAGATCAGCGTCAGATCGTTGGTGATCTGTTGTTCAGTCGAGATCCGAGGGCTGGCCGTGCCCCCGGGCCCGCCGATGCCAGGGTCGACCTTGAGCCGAGTTACCCCGAAAAACCGCTGCAGACCGGGAGATACGGGACTGCTCACCGCCTCGGAAAACATGGTGTTCGCGCCAGACTGCAACAGCGACTGCTGTTGCACCCGATCTTGCGCCGCCAGCACCGGGTCCGTCGTCGGCGCTCGTCCAATGGCGACCAGATTTACCAGATCGCTAAAGGTTAGGGGCGGATCGGAGCGGTAGCTCAAGTTGATGCGCCTGGCAGGACCCGAGAGAGTCAAGGCAATGTCGACATCCCTGATTCGCGTCTCAAACTCGAAGAACAGCAACGGCTCGATCCGAAACGGATTGACAAACGAGACGTCGCCGCGGTTCACGTGATAGCGTGAGCCGTGGTAGTTCATCCGTCCGCGCGTTATACCGGCCCGCCCCAACAACGAGGGCGAGGCGGCCGTCCCGACAACCCGCAAGTCAAGCTCGCCTTCGACATCCTGGATCAAGCTCGTCTCAATGTGTAGGTTAGGCGCCGAGCCGAGATGGACGTTGAGTTGGAGGTCTTCGAGCATCGATCCGCGTTGCGCCGTCCGGCTCGGCTGGCGCAGCGAAGAGAGCAACTCGCCGAGGGTGACTCGCTGGCTCGTGGAGATACGACTGACTAGCATGTCGCCGCTGAGAATGCCTTGCTCGCTAGTGCCGGCCAGGGTCAGGCGCCCCTCGACCAAGCTGCTTACGTTCGCCGGGTAGCGCACGCGCACACCGCGGGCGTCCAAGTTCAGGCGGTAGTCGAACGCCTCCAAGCCCATGTGGCCGGCGCCGGAGAAAACCAGCGTGCCGCCGCCGGAGGCCGCCCGCAATTCTCCGATCCGGACGGTCCGTCCCCGAAACACGACATCGCCGTTGATGCCGCTCAGCCCATTTGGGAAATCGACCGAACGAAGGCTGGCCTCGCGGAGTTCCATCTCGCCCCGCAGATCCGGGCTTTGGCGTGAGCCGAGCAGCCGAAAGCCGACTCTGGCTGTTCCATCAGCTTGCAAGTCGGCGTTGTAGCTCTCGATCAACGCCAGATTGAAGTTTCCGTCGACGCTCAAGTCGATCGGTCTCTCAGGGGCCGTGGGAATCTTGCCCGACACCTCGATGTCAGTCTCCACGCCAAGCAACCGCATTCGGTCGAGTGCGAGCGTCCCGTCCGAAAAAGACCAGCGCATAGGAAACGGGTTCCAAATTTCGTAGGCGCGCCTTGCGCCAGGAATGCCCGAGATCTCGAACGCCGCGCGGTCAATCACCCCTTCGGCCGTGAACTTCTCCGCCGCCGACAAATCGCCGGAGTAGCCCAAACTGCCGCCCGTCTCGCCGCTAAGGCCCGGCAGCGGCAACGAGACCGCGCGCGTCAGTTCGGCGGCTTGAAAGCCAGTGAACGACGCCTCGCCGGAGAAGGCGTTTTCGTCAGGGAGGACGGTTGTCTGCCCCTGCGCCTTGCCGCCCAGCAGCTCGCCGCTCCAATCGAGACGAACGGACTCGCCCTCGGTCCGCAGGCGGCCAGCGAGGGAACCGAATTGCTGCTCGCCCCAGCTCAATTCGCCAACCGTCCAGTCACCGTCGAGCTTCAGCTCTTCGAACAGCTTCTCGCCCGAGCCTAGGTGCGCCTCGCCTCGAATGTTAAAGAAGAGATCGGCCGCGGGCGCTCGTGTCCAATCAGAGAAGTCCGCAAGCTGTTCGAGCCGCCATTCCGCGCTCTCGAGATCGAAGGCGAAGCTGCGCTCGGCCCACGAGTACTCGCCGCTGCCGCTCACAAGCATGCCTTCGCGCGCAATCTCCAGTGAAGCTAATTGAATCTGCTTCGCATTGACGGTCGCGCGCGTTCTCAAGGAGTCGAAGGGCTGCTCCCAGGCCCGGCCGCCGATGATCCCGACCGACGCGTCGACGGTCGGATTGATCGCCGTTCCTTCAATGCTCAGCTCCGCTTTCAGTATTCCGTCAGCTGCAAGGTCCAAACCTGCCGATTGCGATATCGCCTCTACAGGAAGGGCCTCGATGCGCGCCTCGCCGCTCAGCTCCGCGAGAGCCCATCCGCCCCTGTCCGGAGCTACGGCCGAGAGAGAGAACGCCGCGACGCCCTCCTCCGCCCTTAGTGTTCCGGAGGAGAGATCGAGCCGGCGCGGTGTTATTCCTACGTCCGCCTCAAGCGATTCCCAACGCTGCCCTCGAAGCTGGAACGCCTCGCTGTTCAGCCGTCCACCGAAGGATTCCAAGCGTAAGCCAGACTCTCCGGTAACGGCCTGCAGTCTACCCGCGATGAGGGCGTCACCCTCCAAGCGAAGCCCGGACGGATTCCACGGAACGCCGGCCCAGCCCGACGCTGACGCCAGATCATCGAGGCCGCTCAGCGCGAGGCTCAAATCGAACGCCGAGGCCGCTCCGGGACGAGCTTCACCACTGACGCTCAATGCCGCCGTCGGAACCGCGAGGTCTAGGCGTCGCAGCTCCACCCGGTTTTCTTGGGAACGGTATGCGAGACTGACCACACCGTCAAGCGCCGGTAGCTCCGGCGGGCCAGCCTGTGAGGAGTCGAGAATCAACGTCCCGGCGGCCTCAAACGTACGCGCGCCCGTTCCCGCCAGTCGCAGCCAGGCGCCGACCCTGGAGCGCCAGGGTAGCTCGCCGAGCTGGGAGCCCATCCGCGCCAAGGCGGCCGAGGCGGCGGGACGCAGTTCGAATCCGTCGACGTTCCCCTCGATGCTGTAGCGCGGTTCGCTCCACGGTGCCGAGGCCGACGCGAACCCTTCAAAACGCCCACCAAAAACGCTCACAGCCAGGGATGGGAAACGAACTCGGCTCGCATCTCCTGAATACGTTCCGGAGACGGCTGCGTCGCTCGCCTCCATCCCGGCCGCGCCGGCGCGTACGCCCTCCGCGCTCAGCGTTCCGCCGTAGCTCAGCGTTGGTTCGGCGCCGCCGTTCCAGGTCAACTCTCCGTTCAGGCGCGCACGCGCCTCGATTTGGGCGTCTGGCGGCAGCCGCCCAGGCCAGTCCGCGGCGGATATCTCTCCCTGGTAGGTGAGCGCCAGCCTTAGCGGCTGCGCGAGCTCGAGAGACCCTTCGGCCCGCAGCACTGAATCGCCCATGCGTACGCGAATTCGCTGGGCTTCCACTCGGTCCGACAGCAAGGTGAGCTGAAGCGCAGCCTCGTTGGTTTGGAAAAGCGATTCGTTCTCGCCCCAGGCAAGCGTTCCGCTCGAAAGCTCAATCTCGTAGCGATCGGGAGTTGCCCCGCGGCGGGCGTCCAGATCGAAGCTCTCCGCGCTCAGGCCGCCGCGGAACTCCTCGCCTGCCAGCGTAGCGACGCCGTCGACAATCTCTAATCGGCCAAGGCGCATCGCAAGCAGGCCGCCAGGAGTGATTTCGTCTCCTGATCCGCCGAGCCTGCCGGCTTGCGAAAGGTCAATCGAGGGACGCTCCAGGCGCAGTCCGGCAAGATAGAAATCGCGGCGTAACAGCGACTCGACTCCAATCTCCACGCGGATCAGCGGCAACTGCGCCACCAAGGAGTTAGTCCGGGGGTCAGCGAGCGTTAGCTCCCGGACAATCAACGCCGCTCCTGCGGGCTCAATCTCTACGCCCGCCGCCTCGACATCCGCCCCGGTCCCCGCTCTGATCCGCTCGACGATCTCGAGACGGACGCGCTCGGCCAACCAACCGCTATGCAACAACGCACTAACGCCGAGCCACAGCGCAACCGCGACGACCGTCGTGACCACGACCCAGCGGCGCATGCTGACGCGACGGAGGCGCTCTAAAGCTCGCTTCATTGGCGCCCTTCCTCGGGCGGAGCCGCTTCGACCGTTGCAGGATGCGCTATGTCGCGCAAGATCACGATAGACGTCTCGGCCCGAAGCGCTTTCACGCGGTCGAGCAAGAGTCGATCGGCCGCAGGGCCCCTTAGCTCCTCCTCGATCGCGTCGTGGGCTTGTTCCAGCGTAGGAGTCCCAGACCGCGGCGGATCTCCGTGGACCTCGGCGTAGCGCTGCCTAATCTCTTCCTCGTCCACGGTCAGCCCAGTCTCGAAACGAAACGCGCGGTATCGCCGGTAGCTCAGAATCTCGCGCAAGAACTCTCGAACGTCGTCCTCCTTCAGCACGTATTCGGCCAGGGCCGCCTGAAAGTCGACCCCGCCCCGAAACGTCGAGCCGCGCAAGGCTTCAAACGCCCCATTCGTCTCTTCCTCGCCGGCGCGCAAGAACTGGGCCAGCTCGATCTCGCCAGCAATGAGCCGCCTGTCGATCAGACGCTCCAAAGCCTCATTCCGGTTTCCTTGGGTCGGCTCATAAGCAGAGTCGTTGAGCATCGCCGAGACGCGTAGCTCAAGATCCACGTCGCTAGTCGTTATGGGCATCGAGCCCACCGTCGCTTCGATACGGTCAATCGTCTCGGCGGCCAGCGTAGTGGAAACGTACCCAGAGGCGAGAAGCAAGACGCCGAGCGTCAGCTTGCGAATCGCACAGAGCCGGCGGCGTTGCTCCTTGTTAGTTGTGGCCCGGTTGGAGATGCTCATCGCCTAGAATGTCTGCCCCAACGAAAAATGAAACTGGAACGACGATATTCTCCGGTCACGGAACACGTCTTGATTCGTCATTGGGTCCTTTTGCACGACGGCAAAGCGCGGTGGATTGAGCCCATAGGCCAGATCGAATCGCACTGGACCGATCGGCGTCCGGTAACGTACGCCGATACCCACCGCGTGCATCATGTAGTCGAAGTCGTACGCCTTACCATCAAAACCCTCGACTATCCGCTGTTTGGAGCTTAAGCTGATGTTTTTCGGCCGCGAGTAAACGTTGCCGGCGTCCCAAAACAGCACGCCCCGAATATTCTCGCCTATAAGAGGAACGCGCAACTCCACGCTGTTGAGGACCTGAGCGCCGCCGCCCAGCGGAAAACCAGTACAGCGGTCGCGCGGTCCAGCTTGGTTGAACGGGAAACCGCGATGCGAGTTCGCGCCCCCGGCAAAGTATCGCTCCGAGATCGGTATTCGCGGGTCGGGTTGCGTCTCGACCAGCGGGCCGAGCGGCCGGTCGGGATGACTCTCGGACTCGCAGTCCGGTGTGGGCCAGTCACTACCACCCCATGGCAGCATCACTCCCAACTGTAGCGTCCGCGCCAGAACCACCCGCGGAGCCACCTCGTAGTAGCTCGAGTTGCGGGCTAAAATCCGAAAGAAATCCGGCTGCGAGCCCCAATAGCCCGAAGCGACGCCAAGATCCACTGAATTAAACGTTCCGCGCGTCGACTCAAGCGGATTGTCACGCCGGTCTTGAATGTAAGTACCCGAGAACAACGCGGCGCGCACCACCCGACTCGGGCTATCGGAAGCCAGCAGCGTTTCTCGCGTCCGCCGGAAGGTGTAGCGGTAGAGCGCGGTGGAGGCGCGGCTCAATTCGTGCTCGAACTGCACCGCCCCCTCCGCGCGCTCAGCGCGGAAGGTACGGACGTTGCGCGAAGTATCATAGAGGCCACTGAACGTCATCCGCCAGCGTTCCGAGCCGGTCCAGCGCGGATTGAGGTAGGTGAACAACGCTCTCTGCTGAAGTTCCGAGACGCGCGTGCGCAAGCTTATCGTGTGCCCTCGGCCGCGAAAGTTCAGCCGCGTCAGCTCGACGGTCAGGCGCGGCGCGAAGGTGGTGGATCCGACCGGTTTGGTTGGGTCAGAGACGCCACCGATCCTCGCAAACTCGGCGCCGCCGCCCACGCCGATGGTCCAGCGGCGCGCTTCTTCCACTTGCAGCAAGACCGTCTTTTCAGGCTCCTTTCCGCCAGGGTTCTGCAACGCCACGTCGACCCGGGCAAAGACGCCCAGATCGTAGAGACGACGCTGCGACTCGTACATCTGATCCTGCGAGAGCGGCCCGTCCGGCTCGATCACAATTTGGCGTTCAGCAAGCTCGCGGCGGACTTCTACCAGCCCTCCCAACACCGAACGGCGGACTCGCAGCGGCGCGCCTTCATCAAGCACGTACGCCAGGTGCACGCTGTTCTCGTCGGAGCCCGGCTCGGCGCTCCAGTCGAACGATGCGTTTTGATAGCCGGCGTTGTAGTACTCCGCCAGGATGAGGTCGCGATCGGTCGCGACGCTGGTCTCGCTAAAGGCCTGCCCTTCGGCCGACGCGAGCTGAAAGCCCAGTCCGCTCGACAACAGACGATCGATGCCTTCCAAGCGAAGCGACTCGACAAACGTCGGACGGCCTTCCTCTACTTCGAGGAACACCGCCAAGTCGCCTTGCTTTCCTCGGTAGTCGCGCTCCACACGCGACGTGACGGCGACATCTCGATAGCCGTTCGAACGATAAAGGTCTTCAACGACGTCGATGTCGCGCTGCAGCAGCCCACTGCTGAAACGTCCGCGCCGCAAGCTGAAGCTTTTCTCCCGGATGAACATCCTCTCCCGCAGCGTTTCGCGGTCGAAAAAGCGGTTGCCGCGAATCGAGACCTGGGCTAGCTTCTGACGGGGCCCCGGATCGACAGTGTAGGTGAGTACGATCTGCTCCTCCGGATCACGACTTTGTTGCCGATAACCCACTTGAGCGTCGAAGTAGCCTTTTGTCTGCAGGAAGTCGGCGAGATTGCGCGCGCCCTCGGCAAGCAAGTCCTCGTCCACCACGCCCTCTTCGAACACCGGAAGGTAGCGGCGCAGCTGGCCGCCGGAAAAATCCCAGCCCTCAACGTTGATCAGAACGCGCGGTCCCCTTTGAATGTCGACGACGAGATCGATCAGTTTCTCGCTTGGCCGTGGGTCTCTTCCCACAACCTCGACCCGCGCCCGCAGGTAGTTGGTCTCTTGTAGGTGCTCGCGCAAACGGGTCAACCCACGCTGAATTCGTTCGTAGGTATGGCTCTTGCCCTCCGTCCAACGGGCAATTCGCTTCGCCTCGTCGGGAGCAAGCCCAGAGTCCCCGGTCAGGATCAGCCTTCCGATTCCGGAACGTACGCTGCCGGCGATCTCGATGAGCACGTCGACCTGCTGTGTATTTGGCCTCAGCACTGTCTTGAAGTCTATCCGGGGCGTCAAGAAGCCGTTGTCTTTCAAGAGCGCACGAACACTCTCGAGCGCCCCCGCCTCTACCTGATCGGTATAGGGTTCGCCCAGGGTCAGCTTGGCGGCGTTCGTGATCTGATTCTCGGTCGGCGGAGACTCGGAGCCCTGCACTCGCACGGTACCGACATACCGCTTCAACTCGGTCAAAATCGTGACCCGCACACCGTCGCCGACCGGCTCGGCGTCCACCGAGATGTTGGAGTAGCGGCCGGTCTCATAGAGCGCATAGATCGTCAGCCGGACGTCCTCTGCGGTCAACGGCTGACCGGAACGCACACGTACCAGCCCGCTCCGGTGCTCGACCGACAGTGGCTGCTCGGGCGGTGAGAAACGGACGCTAGACACCGCGAGTCCCTCAAAGCTCGCTCCCGAGGCTGCGGCGACGAGTGCGAGCGCCGACAGAAAGCCTAATAGGAGACGTCGCACTGCTATTCGAAATTATAAGTCCTGGACGTGTTGAGAACGTCCCTGCCCCGCCTCCGAAACTCGGGCCGATCAAGTACGGCGCCCGACGTGCAGCTAGTCCAGATGCCATGACGAGAATCTTGATTGTTTACGCCTCGAGAGAAGGCCAAACCGCCAAGATCGCTCACGAAATAGCCGGCGGGTTCCGCTTCCAGGGCCAACCGGTCGACATCTATCGCTGCATCGACTGCCCGGAAGGTCTCCGCCCCGCATCCTACGACCTCGTCTTCGCCGGCTCGTCGGTTCACGAAGGAGTTCACGACCCTGGCCTCGGCGCCTGGGTCCGCGCCAACCTCGAAGAACTGAGCAGGACCAAGAGCGCTTTCTTCTCGGTGAGCCTCTCAGCCGCCGGCTCCCGCCCTGAGCAGCAGCAGGACGCCCAGCGCCTCGTCGCTCAGTTCATCGAGCAAACAGGTTGGGACCCGGATACGGTCGCTAGTTTTGGCGGCGCTATCGCCTACAGCAAGTATGGTTTCATCAAGAGGAGGATAATGCGCAGCATCTCGGCCAAGGAAGGCGGCGACGTCGATACGTCGCATGACTACGAGTACACTGATTGGGAATCGGTGTGTGAGTTCGCCCAGAACGCAGCGGACATGGCTGCGCCCGCGCCGGCGATGAGCCGACCGTCTTTGTGAACGAACGCGAACGAGCCCGATACTCTCGCCAGATCCTTTTCGCCCCACTGGGCGAAGAGGGGCAACAGCGGCTGCTCGCCTCCCGCGCCGTCGTCGTCGGTTGCGGCGCGCTGGGCAGCTTTCACGTCGACGCCTTAGCGCGTTCGGGAGTCGGAGAGATCCGCGTCATCGATCGCGACTATGTCGAAGAGAGCAATCTACAACGCCAGTGGCTCTTCGATGAAGCGGACGCCGCCCAAGCTCTGCCCAAGTCCGTCGCCGCCCAGCGCAAGATAGCCGCCGTCGCCTCGTCGATTCGCATCGACGCAGTCGTTGAGGATCTCCACGCCGGCAACGCCGAGTCACTGCTCTCGGGCTTCAACGTAATCCTTGACGGCACTGACAATTTTGAGACGCGCTACCTGATCAACGACTTTGCAATCAAGCACAAGACCCCCTGGATTTACGGTGCGGCCGTCGGCTCCTACGGCCTTGTGATGCCGGTCTTGCCTGGCCGCGGCGCGTGTTTGCGGTGTGTATTCCGCGACCCGCCCGAAGGTCCTCATGAGAGCTGCGACACCGCCGGCGTGCTCAACGCCGTCACCGCCTGGACCGCCTCGCTGCAAGTCGCCGACGCGATCAAGCTTTTATCGGGCAATGCCGACGCCGTCCGACTCAATCTCACCTCCAACGACGTGTGGCGCGGCGAAGCACGTTCAATCTCCGTCGACAGACCCTCGCCTGATTGTCCCTGTTGCGTCCAAGGCCTATACGCGTCGCTCGAGGCGCGCGGCCGGCGGCGTGAAGCCATTCTTTGCGGCAGGGACGCGGTTCAGATCCCCTCTGACGGCCGCACACTGGTACTGGAAGACTTGCGAAAGAAGCTCGAGCCGCTCGGAGAAGTCCGCGCCAATCAATACGCTCTCCGGTTCTACTCCCCGCCCCACGAGATTACGGTCTTTTCCGACGGCCGCGCCATCATCAAAGGCGCTGCCAAGGTCGAAATCGCCCGCAGTCTCTACGCCCGCTACGTCGGTGGCTAACGGCCGATCCGCTATTCCAAACCGGGCCGAAGGTTGGCGTCGAATCGAACCCCTCGACCATCGTTTGCGATCGAGAGCCGCACCGCCTCATTGACCGCCGTGCCGACGATCGCCTGGGACGGCAGCGCTCGCTTTGTCTCAAGCGCCGCGAGCAGTTCGCGGCGCCGAGCAAGCGCATCGGCCTCGCCCATCCCCTCCGTGGCTTCTTGGAGTCGGATAATATCATGTACGCCTTGAATGATCGACTCGTAACCATATCCCCATACATCACTTTCTCGCTCAGGGTCCCAGGAGTCATAGGTCCGGAAAAAGTTGGGGTTGAAGTCCTCGTATCCGTCTTTCTCGGTGACGAAGCGACAGTTGCGTGCCTTGTGATCCGCCCAGTACTCACCCTCGGTACCGTGCAGCATCAGGCCCTGGCTGGTGAGTGCACTCTGCGCCTGGGGCAGGACCCATGAGGTCTGAACCCAGAGCGTCGAGCCGTCCTCCCACTCGACCACTCCCTGTACCGCGTCAAAGGCGTCCTGACCTGTCTTCTGCTTGATGAGCTTCTTCTGGCCGAAGCCGATGACACGGCGGGGGCGCAGGCCGGTGACGTAGTAGTAGGCGTCGACGTAGTGGCAGCCGACGTACTCGAATGAAGAGCTTTGATCGATCCAGAGCTTAAAGTGGTCGAACGCGATCTCGCGCCGCTCCTCAATCCAGGCGTGGCCGTAGAGCATCTCGCCGAGATCCCCTTGGCGAAACCGATACCGAGCCGCTCGGACCGCAGGGTCATGGCGCTTGTGATAGTCGGTCAGCACATAGCCGCCGATCGCGTCGGCCTTCGACTTGATTGTGTAGAGATCGTCGGTATTGAGACAGAGCGGCTTCTGCACAACGCAGTGCAGCCCGTGCTCAAGCGCCGCTAGGACGACGGTCGTGTGCAGATGGTCCGGCGTGGCCACCAGGACGACCGTTCCCGGCGCAGCCTCCGCGAGGGCTTGCTTGTAGAGATCGGGATGAGAAACCTCGGGGTCGGAATCGAAGCCCGGATAGCCCCGAAACGGATTGTTCGGAAACATCTCGCGCAGCCGATGCAGCGTGCTGCCGCGGCGCGAGCACACGGCGATCTCGCCGATCTCGCCCATGCGTTGAATCTGAAAAAGCGTCGGCAGGATAACTTCGCGGCTGATCATGCCGCCGCCGACAAGGAGAACGGGGTATTTGCTCATGAAAGGATCCTTCCGAGCGAACAAGAAGGCGCCGACCTAGCGCCCTTGCCACTTTGGCTCGCGCTTCTCGAGAAAAGCCATCATACCCTCCTGGGCATCGGCGGCCAGGGCATTCTTGCTCATCACTTCTTTCGTGTAGGCATACGCCTTGGGCTGGTCAAGATCAATTTGGGCGTAGAAAGCCCGCTTGCCGAGCCCGACCGTCATCCGCGAGGATCGCGCGATCTCCGCCGCGAGCGCGTCAACGGTTTCGCGCAGCGCCGCACGCGGAACAGCGCGGTTGACGAGTCCCCACTCGGCCGCCGTCTCGGCGTCGATCGCGCGTCCGGTCAACAGCATCTCAAGCGCTCTCTTGCGCCCAACCGCACGGGTAAGCGCCACCATCGGCGTCGAGCAAAACAGACCGATCTTCACTCCGGGAGTCGCGAACTTCGAGTCGGTCGAGGCTACAGCCAGATCGCAGGCCGCAACAAGTTGACAGCCTGCCGCCGTGGCGAGGCCGTCAACTTCAGCGATCACCGGCTGCGGAATCGCCTGTAGTTTCGTCATGAGCTCAGTGCAGAGATCAAAGATTCGGCGGTTGTCCTCGAGACCGCCTCCGCAGGTCATCTCGCGGAGATCGTGACCGGCGCTGAAAACTGGTCCTTCTCCTGCCAAGATCAAGACCGAGATCTCCGGGTCGTCACCGATTTCCGTGGATGCATCGAGCAGCGCTCGCATCATTTCGACAGAGAGCGCGTTTCGGCGTTGTAGGTTGCGTAGCGTTAGGCGGGCGACCGGCGGTTTCAGCTCAACACAGAGGGGCGTTTCAGCCATAGCTTTTCAAGCGTATCACGCTAGTTTCCCAGCGAGTCGGCAAGCGCGCTATCATGTGGCGTTCCGACCCCACTCGAGCCGTCTCCATGCACCCACTGCTGATTCTATTGATCGCCGTCCTCTTCGTCTTCCTCGCCATCATTCGGCTCAAGCTCAACGCTTTCGTGGCGCTGATCAGCGCCGCTATCTTGATCGGGCTACTCTCGCCTCGGGTGGACCTATCTCAGGTCATGCCGGAGGTAATGGCGCGTTTTGGCGGCGTCGTGGGACGGATCGGCATCGCCATCGCCATGGCCGCCGTGATCGGCCAGTGCCTGATGGAATCAGGTGCGGCGGACAAGATTACTCGTCGCTTTGTCGCTTGGCTTGGCGATAAGTATTCCTCGGTCTCGATGCTGATCAGCGGTTATGTGCTCTCGGTGCCGGTCTTCCACGACACGGTCTTCTACCTGTTGATCCCGTTGGCGCGCTCGCTGACGATCCGGTCCGGCGGCCGCAACTACGTGCTCAACGCCCTAGCCATCAGCGCCGGCGGCGCGGCCACGCACGTCTTTGTGCCGCCGACTCCTGGCCCGCTCGCGATGGCGGCCGAGATGAACATCGATCTCGGAATCGTGATCCTAGTCGGTCTGGCGGTGGCGATTCCCGGTGCGCTCGCGGCCTATCTCTACGCGGTGTGGATCGACCGCAGGCTCAACATCGCGATTCGCGAGGCGCCTGGATTGCCGCTCGAAGAGCTCAAGGAAATCGCTAACCGCCCCGAGAGCGAGCTTCCCGGCATGGGCGTATCGTTGCTGCCGATCGTTCTCCCAGTGCTGCTCATCACCGCCAACACGGTCACCAACACGTTCGCCGCCGAGAGTGACCTCGCCGAAATCGTGGCGTTCATTGGCAATCCGAGTTTCGCCCTTATGGTTTCCGCTGCGGCTGCGCTTTGGGTGCTCGCTCGGCAGAAACAGATGTCGTTCCGCGAGCTTGCTGGTCCGGTCGAAGAATCGATCAAGAGCGCTGGGCTGATCATATTGATTACCGCCGGCGGAGGCGCCTTCGGCGGCATGCTGGTCGCCGCCGGCGTTGGCGAGGTGATCGGAGAGATGGCGCGAGAAGCGGGTTTTCCCCTAATCTTGCTCGGGTTCGGGTTTGCGATGATGTTGCGCATAGCCCAGGGTTCGGCGACGGTGGCCATGATCACGGTGTCGTCGATCGTAACGCCGCTCATCGCCGACAATCCGCCGCCCTACCATCCTGTCTACATCTTGATGGCGATCGGCGGCGGCTCGATTGTCGGCGGCTGGATGAACGACTCCGGCTTCTGGGTCTACCGCACGATGACGGGGCTGACCGAAGTCGAGGCGCTCAAGACCAAGTCGGCCGCATTGGTCGTGTTAGGCACGGTCGGCATGCTGACGGCGTGGCTGGGAGCTCTGGTGTTTCCCATGCGCTAGCAGCCGATGTTGCTCAGTCCGCGATCGGCCGCTCGTCCAACAGCGGCAGGACTTCAACCACTTCAGCCAAGGTTCGCCCGTCCGGCGCGGCGAGGACGTTGTGACGGCCGTAATGGATACCTTCAGGATCGCCAGGGAACGCTTCCCGGAGTAGGTCGTTGGTCTGCGTACGAAAGTAACTTCGAGGGCGCGAGACGTAGGCGATGTTGTGCTCCGAGAGAATCGCCCCGAGAGGTATGTGGTTCGCGAGGATCAGCTCTCGCACGGCATCAGGAAAAGCCTGAAGATAGATTCTGATCGCGCCCGCCTCGACGGCCCGTTCTTTGCCGGCTTCTTCTGTCACAAGAACGACTTGGCGATAGAGTTCCTCGCCCGCTCGGCGAACTCGCATCGGCCGCAAAAAGAGCGGGCCGCCCCAAAACGCCGCTAGCGTGCCCGTCATGTCCCGCGAGTGAACCAGCAGCGAGCGGCAAGGCTCGGGCATCTGGTGCGGCTCGACCGACTCGAACGTGATCTCGGACGCCGTCGAGCTGCCTAAGGGCTCCAGCGCGGCAGTGATTTCGTTGAGCAAGCTCACCATGGGCTACAAGAGTAGGGCGGAATCTGGCAGGGAACGGTTTCCGCGAACTTCCGTCGGCGATAGAATCAGGTCATGAAAAGCCGTGCCCTGCTCCTCGCCCTTGTCTTGGTTTCTGTCGCGGGCGCGCAGCGCCGCAACAAGGAAATAGTCAAACCCCCTCAGACCGATCTGCCCTTCTTGGTCCATGCCGACAACCTCCTTCCAACCGAGAAGGCGGAGGCCCAAGAGGATACCTCGAAGAAAAACCAGAAGCGCTATTGGGTCGCCGGCGCTTCGTCCTCTGCAAAGACGCCGCTCGCAGGGCCGGAATTCCTCTTTCAAGGCGAAACGATCGACCCACGCTCCCTCTCCTTGTTCGCATTCGGAGTCCGCAACGGGCAGCGTGAGGTGATCTTCCTGGAGAAGAAGAAGAAGAAATCGGCGAAACCGATCTTCACATCGATCCATCCAGTCGGCGAAGGCGTCGTCAAGATCCGCGTCGACGCCAGCCTAAAGACCGGCGAGTACTGTTGGACGCCGCAGGGTTTGAACGAGGTCTTCTGCTTTTCGGTCTTTTAGGATTCGATAGAGCTGCGATCACCAGCGGGCGCCAATCGTCTTCGTACGAATTCGACACAGGTGCATGTGAGCCGTCAGATAAAGCACCGAGCCGTCCTCGCCCCAGCAGGCGTTGGCGACCGAGACTCCCGGGCTGATGCGGCCCATCGGCTCGGCGTTTGGCGTCAGAACCCAGACGCCGCCCGGACCCGTCGTGAAGACGTTCCCGTTTTCATCCACAGCCAGGCCGTCGGGCAGTCCGATCATCGACCCCGTGTGCGCGGTCGCGTCAAAGAACACCTTGCCGTCAGCGAACGTCCCATCGTCGCCTAATCGGTACGCCATCACAATTGCGCTCTCGGCACCTGATTGCGTCACGTACAAAGTCTGCTCATCAGGCGAGAAGGCGACGCCGTTGGGATACTCGAGCTCGTCGCTGAGCAGCACAACCTCGCCGGAGGGCCGTAGCAGAAACACGCCGCAGAAGGGTAGCTCGCGATTCACGGTATCTTCGTAGCGCTCCGGCAGCCCGTAGGCCGGATCTGTGAAGTACAGATCGCCGTTCGAGCGATACGCCAAATCGTTCGGGCTATTGAGCCGCTTGCCTTGGTAGTTGTCGGCCAGGGTTCGCTTGCCGCCTCGCGGATCGAGTCGCGACACCCGGCGATCGCCGTGCTCGCACATACACAGTCGTCCGTCGGAATCGAACGTTAACGCGTTGCTGCCTGGCTCTTGGCCGTAGTAAGCAACGCCGGTATAGCCCGAGGGCTGCATGAAGACGCGCAGGCCGCGGGCGTCGGTCCACTCGTAGATGGTGTTGCGCGGGATGTCGGAGAACAACAGGCGGTTTTCGGCGCGGTCCCATGCCGGACCCTCCGACCAAGTGAGACCGCTTGCGAGACGCTCGATTCGAGCGTCCGGATCAAGCAACGCGTCGAGCGAGGGGTCAAGGTGAACGACTTCGCCGATGATCGGATAGTCGGGCATGGACCTAATGGCGGAAGTGCCGCACTCCGGTAAAGATCATGGCCAGTCCCAAGTGGTCGGCGGCCGCAATCACTTCGTCGTCTCGTTTTGAGCCGCCCGGCTGAATCACCGCGGTGGCGCCGGCCTTGGCCAGCTCTTCGACGCCATCGGCGAAGGGAAAGAAAGCGTCGGAGGCGACGACGCTGTGATCGAGCGGCAAATGAGCCTTCCTCGCGCCGACGCGCGCTGCGTCAACGCGGCTCATCTGTCCTGCTCCCACAGCGACGGTTTGTCCGGCGCGGCAGTAGAGAATCGCGTTGGACTTGACGTGCTTAACGACCTTCCAGCCGAACTCGAGCGCCAGCCGCTCGTCGTCGCTCGGCGTCCGCTTGGTGACCACGCGCAGATCTTCAGGACTCTTCTCGCGGCGATCCTCGGACTGCACCAACACCCCTCCGGAGATGCTCTTCATCACCAATCCCGGCGGCGTCGTGCGGATCGTAAGAAGCCTTAGGTTCTTCTTCTTTTGCAGTAACGCCAACGCCTCGGCGGAGTAGCCGGGCGCAACGATCGCCTCGACGAACAGCTCAGCCATCTCCTTGGCTGTTTCGGAATCTACCTCCCGGTTCAACGCGATCACCGAACCAAACGCCGAAACAGGGTCACAGGCAAGCGCCTTGCGATAGGCCTCGGCAAGGCTCGCCTGCTCGGCACAGCCGCAAGGATTGGTGTGCTTGATGATCGCGGCAGCCGGCTCGTCGAACTCCTGGATCAGCGCCCAGCAAGCGTCCACGTCGACCAGGTTGTTGTAGGAGAGTTCCTTGCCGTGGAGTTGCTCGGCGCCGGCGGCTCCCTCCACACCTGTCGAATAGAGCGCCGCTCGCTGATGAGGGTTTTCGCCGTAGCGCAAGGTCTGCTTCCGCGGCAAGAGCAAGTTGAGATTCTCGGGCAGCTCGGACGGATCGGGCGAAGCGCGCACGCCTTCGTGCGAGATTTTCGCCAGCGTCCCGCTGATTGCTCGGTCGTAAGCCGCCGTACCCGAAAACGCTTTCTGTGCCAGCCGCCAACGCGTCAGAGCCGGGAGAGCGCCGCCGTACGCGGCCAGCTCTTCCGCGAGGGCGGAGTAGTCCGCGGGGTCGGTCACCACAGCTACGTCGTTCCAGTTCTTCGCACCGGCGCGAATCACCGTTGGTCCGCCGATATCGATGTTCTCTACGATCTCTTCAAATGTCGCATCCTCGCGCGCGGCGGTTTTCTCGAAGTCATAGAGATTCACGACGACCATGTCGATCGGCGCAATTCCGTGCTCTTCGATCGATCGCATATGCTCGGGATTCGACCGGATGGCCAACACTCCGCCATGAATCTTCGGGTGCAGCGTCTTTACCCGGCCGTCAAGCATTTCGGGAAAGCCGGTCAGCTCCGATACATCGCGCACGTCGAGGCCGGAATCGCGGAGAAGACGGGCCGTTCCGCCGGTCGAGACAAGCTCGACTCCGTGCGAGGCAAGGGCTTGAGCGAAATCGGCGAGGCCGGACTTGTCGGTGACGCTCAGCAGAGCGCGTTGGATCTTTTTCATGGGAAGAACAGAAGCTTCCCATTCTATCCCGATCGGCTCAGTGCACGATTCAGGGCCTTCGACCGTGGCTCAGAGTTGCAGAAGAAACCCCTTCTTGCCTACGTTCATCGCCTCGGTCGTTCCGAATTGAGCACGTCGGCCGGCCGCCTCGTGAATGTGTCCGCAAAAGAAGAACTCTGGTGGTCTCGCCTCGAGAAACTCTTTGACGGCCCGACTGCCGAAGTGCTTTCCCGGAGCGGCCTCGTCGAGCGGCGAACTCAGCGGCGGCGCGTGGCAGACAAGCACCAGGGGCGCAAGGTCGGCAAAACCCGCCAAGCGAGCCGCCAGCTCTTCTTCGCTGTACTCGCCCGGAGTATTGAAGGGCGTCGGGCTGGAGTAGCCGAGCCCGGCGAAATGTCGACCGCCGGCCTCAAATGTCTTGCAGTGAAAATCCTGAAACCCAAACACCTCGCAAAAGGACGCGATTTGATCGGCAGTCTCATGATTGCCCGGAAGAACCCACAGCTTCTCGCCAAGGGGCCGTAGCGCTTCGCCCACTCGATCTAGCCCCTTCGACCAATTCACGAGGTCGCCCGCGGCGATATACAGATCCGCATCGACTTGAACGTTGCGCTCAAGCGCCGCGAGGTCGCTGTGAATGTCCGAAAAGATCTGAACGCGCATCAGACCCGATCAAGCAGTCGCGAAACCGTGCTGGCGGCGGTGGTGTGGACCATCGAACACCTGGGATGACTTGAAGAGCTCGTGGCGGCCGTCGCCGCCGTCGGTCGCAGCCTTCGTCAGGAGCGTCTCTTTGTGCCCGTCGGTCATCGGTTTGAAATCGCGCGCAATCGCGATCTCAGCCTTCAGCTCATCCATCGTCAGGATGCCGACGCACAATGTCGACACCGGCAGGCTTAACGCATAGCGACGACACTGCTCGTAGGTGATGTCGGTCTCGGTCGGGATCTTCCCCTTCGGCGACCCGCCGCCAAGCGACTTCATCCCGATCACGCCGACGTTCTTAGCCAAGCACTCCGGCACGACTTGCTTCTGGAAGCTGCGGTAGTGCGCGTCCATCACGTTGATCGGCATCTGCGCGGAGGCCCACTCGTAGGGCTTGGCGAGCATCTTGAGATGGATGCGCGGATCTTTGTGGCCGGTGAATCCGATGTAGCGCACCTTGCCCGCCTTCTGGGCTTCGAGGGCCGCCTTGAGACCGCCCTTTTCAAACACCCAGTCAGGGTCGTTGTCGTAGACCATTTCGTGGAACTGCCAAAGGTCAAGGCGGTCCGTACGAAGCCGGCGCAGGCTGTCGTCAAGGCACCTCATCGAGCCGGCGTAGTCGCGCTCGCAGTTCTTGGTCATCAGGAAGACCTTGTCGCGCTTGCCCCCCTCAGAGAGCGCGCGTCCCATGATTTCTTCCGAGCCGCCGTCGTGATAGTCCCAGGCGTTGTCGAAGAAGGTCATGCCTTCGTCGATGGCGGCGTGCATGATGCGAACTGCTTCGCCCTTGTCTTCGACGGCGCCGATGTGCCAGCCGCCGAGGGACAGGATCGAGACGTCTTCGCCGGTGCGACCCAGCTTGCGGGTCGGCAACCCGTTCGGGCTGTCTTGTTGAGCCAGAGCCTGCTGCGCCATAGCAGCAGCGGCGGCGCTTGAGAACATCGAGCGAAAGAAACTGCGGCGGGAGCTGTCATTCGGCATGGGAGGGCCTCCGAGAAAGTTTTCCCTATTGTAGACCTGGCGGAACCCGGCCCGCGTCGGGGCTGGTTCAGCCGACCATCTCCCCCCAGCGCTGGGGCAGCTCGGCGATCGAAGCTAGGACGGCATCCGGGCGAGTCTCGCCCTCGAGATCAGCCGGACGGAACTTTCCGGTTCGCACAAGCGCGCCTCGAATCCCTACTCCCTGCGCTCCGCCCACATCCGTCCGCACGTCGTCCCCGATCATCCAGAGTTGCTCCGGTGGGAGTGTTAGCTTCGCAGCGGCGGCTTCGAAGAAGGCGGCGGCAGGCTTGCCAAGCACTACGGCTTTGCGGTCAGCGGCGTGCTCGAGCGCCGCTACGAACGGCGCGACATCCAGGGCGACACCGCTCGGCGAGCGCCAGAAACGCGTCATACCCAGTGCAATCAAGACGGCGTCGGGCTTGTCGTAGAGCAGCCGAAACGCGCGATTGAGCGTAGCGAAGTCCCACGTCTCGCCGAGATCGCCGACGACGAGGTAGTCCGCTCCGGACTCGGCCGTTTCGTCGCAAAGATCGAGCGAGGAGAGCTCCGAACGTGTCGCCTCCGGAACGAAAAGGGCCGTCTTGCCGGCAGGTCGGCCGTGCAACCAAGCGAGCGTTGCCGCCGGCGGCGTCCAGATCGACGACTCCTCCGCGTGGATCCCGAAACGCGCCAGCTTCTCGACCAAGGCCGCGCGCGGACGCGAGGTCGTGTTGGTCAAGAACAGATGCGGGATCTCTTGCCCATGAATCCAGTCGACGGCCTCGGCCGCTCCAGGGACTAACACTTCCCCGTCGTAGAGCACCCCATCCAGGTCAAGAAGAATACCCTTCCCCGCAGCCATCCACACTAGTCTAGAAAACTCCTCATCAAACAGCCGCGACACCGGGTAGCAGCTGGACCAAGAAAGCGACAACGGACGGCCCGGTTTGTCCTCGAGCCGCACTTTCGGCTAGAGTAGCTTCGCCATGAACCAACTCGATCGCCGACGTTTCCTCGGGCTCTCCGCCGCCGCACTAGCCGCCTGTTCCTCCCCAGCACCCGAACCGGACGCCGAGGCGAAGCGGCCTAACGTGTTGTTCCTGTTTCCCGATCAGATGCGCGCCCAAGCGATGGGCTGCTCGGGCAACCTGGACGTTAAGACGCCTCATCTCGATCAGCTGGCCGCTGACGGCCTCTTGCTTCGCAACACCTTCGCGAACACCCCGGTGTGCTGTCCGGCACGGGCCAACATCCTAACCGGCAAATACGCCCACTCGAACGGTATGATCGCCAACGACCTACGTTTGCGAGAGACGGAAACTACCGTCGCCGAGATCTTCAGCGATGCGGGCTATCGCACCGGCTTCATCGGCAAGTGGCATCTCGACGGCGGCCCTCGTCTCCCCGGCTTTGTTCCGCCCGGAGAGCGACGCCAAGGCTTTGAGCACTGGGCGGCCAACCAATGCAGCCACAAGCACTTTGGTAATCACTACTTCCGCGACAGCGACAACGCGATCCCCTTAGACAAGTTCGAGTCCGAGGGATGGAGCGATCTTGCTGTTGAATTCCTCGAAGAGTCGACGCAAGACGACCGCCCATTTTTCCTGACCGTACAGATGGGCCCCCCGCACAACCCCTATAAGGCTCCACAGTCGTATGAGGCGATGTACGATCCCGATCAAATAAAACTGAGGCCCAACTGGCAAGACGGCGAACGAGTTCCGGGACGCGAAGCGATTGCCTCGTACTACGCCATGGTGACGGCCGTCGACGACCAAATCGGTCGCATCCGTGCGACGCTCGCCGAGCTCGACTTGACCGACGACACCATTGTGTTCGTCTCCTCCGATCACGGCGACATGTTGGGCTCCCAAGGGATGCGACTGAAGCGCAAACCGTGGGAGGAGTCGATCCAAGTGCCGGGAATCTTCTATTGGCCCGGAAAAATCGACTCCGGCCGCGTCAGCGACGAGATCTTCACGCACGTCGATTTCGCGCCGACCTTCCTTGGGCTCTGCGGTCTCGACGCCCCAGCCGAGATGCAGGGGCAAGATCTGTCCACCGTTCTGCTCGATGAATCAGCCGAAGGTCCCGACTCGGCCTTCTTCCAGATCTTCGGACCGTACTTGTCCGGCGGCGTCACTGAAGGCTGGCGCGGCGTGCGGACTAAGCGCTACATGTACGCTCGTTACGAAGACCGCCCCTGGGTGCTCTATGACCTAGAGGAGGACCCCTACCAGCTGAACAATCTAGCGAATGCTCCCGAGGCAAAGGCCGTTCGCGACGAGATGGACGCGAAACTCACCGAATGGATGGGCCGGACCGGTGATTCTTGGGATGCGAACTGGGAGCATCCAGTTGAGGACGCGGGACGCCTCTATAAGTTCGAGACGTTCTACCAGGTGGACGAATACCTTGCCTGGGCCGCGGCTAACCCTGACAAAGCGCCGTGACCTTACGAAGAAGAGAACGCCGAAAGCAGGCTCGGCGCTTGCCAGATTCGCCCTGAGCTGTCAGTATTGAGGCGGTCCAAAGCCTAAGGAGATATCGCATGAGAAAGCTGTTCCTTCTCACCCTGTTAGTCGTCGCAGCGCTCCACGCACAGCAGAAGAAAGTCGTTGTGATGGGGATGCCGGATGCCCTGATCAGCGAGCTGCGTTCGGCGAGCCCTTCGTCGGTCAACATCGTCCAGATCAAGAACCCGAGCGCGAACGCTGACGTGGTCGCCATCGTGGCTGACGCCCCAGCGGAGTCGGCGCGCAAACAAGCCCTGCTGAATGAGGTCGCCGATGCGGACGCCATCATAGGGGCGCCCTCGCGGGAAGTGGTCAACGCAGCGAAGAAACTGAAATGGCTCCAGATCACAAGCGCCGGGGTGGAGCCCTACCTCTTCCCCGAAATCATCAATAGAGACTTGGTGATGACGAACGCAAAAACGCTCTCCGCCCCCGCTATCGCCGACCACGGCTTCGGCATGCTGCTGGCGCTCACCCGCCAGCTCAACCACTTCATCGCGACCCGGCCCAAAGAAGAGTGGACGCGGGGGAACTACCAGTTGCAGGAGCTACAGGGCAAGACGGCGCTGGTGATCGGCACCGGCGGAATCGGCTCGAACGTGGCGCGCCGCGCCAAAGCCTTCGGCATGACGGTGATCGGCGTCGATCCCAAGGAATTCCCGCCGCGGCAGAGCTTCGACCGCATGGTTTATCCCGACCGGCTCGATCAGGTGATACCCGAAGCTGACGTCGTTTTCACATGCGTTCCTCACACCAAAGAGAGCGAGAAGATGTACGGCCCGAGTCAGTTCGAAAAGATGAAGCGGGGCAGCTATTTCATAGCCCTTTCGCGCGGCAAGATCTACGACCTCCCGGCTCTGGTCAAGGCGCTGGACAGCAAGCATCTTGCCGGCGCAGGCGTCGACGTAACCGACCCCGAGCCGCTGCCGAAAGGCAACGCTCTGTGGAAGTTCGACAACGTGATCATTACTCCGCATGTCGCCACCCAGGGCGAAGGCGGCACGCCCCGAAGGATGGAGCTTTACAAGGACAACATCGCCCGCTTCGCGGCCGGAGAACAGTTGCGCAACGTGGTGGACAAGCAGAAAGGCTACTAGGCTTGATTCACGCTGTCGACTCGAGGATGTCCAAATGATCCATTTGCTCCTCCGGAGAAGCTGTCGCCTGATTCTTGTACTGGCCCTTTGCCTCACCGCCTGCAGCACACGAAAACCCTCTGCTGAAGCAACCGGTACGGCTGCGGCCCTTGCGCCGGCCGACTTGGTGCTCACCAACGGCAAGGTCTACACGATGGACGCCGATCGCAGCTGGGCCGAGGCTGTTGCGGTCGGGAACGGGCGACTGGTTTACGTCGGTACACGGGAGGGCATTGGGGATTTCGTTGGAGCGGATACCCGGCAGGTCGACCTCGACGGGAAAATGCTGCTGCCATCTTTCCAGGACGTGCATATTCACCCCGTGAGTGGCGGCTTTGATTACACCGGTTGTCCCCTCTTCGGGCTCGAAACTCTCGAAAAGGTACTTGAAGCTATTGCAGATTGTGGAAAAGCCAAGCCGAAGGCGCCCTTCATAGTGGGCCAGGGATGGAGCTGGAGCTTATTCATTGGGCGGGACGGGCCCCACAAGGATCTGCTGAACCGGATCGACAATACCCGCCCGCTCATTGTTGGTGATGCGGACGGACACACACTCTGGTTGAACAGCAGCGCACTTGCGCTGGCTGGCATCACACCCGAGACACCCGCACCTGAAGGCGGCAAGATCGAACGCAACCCCGACACCGGCGAATTGACCGGGCTTCTCATGGAGGGGCCGGCGATGAACTTGATGACCCAGGCGCTGCCTCCCACTTCCATAGGCCGGCAACTCGACAGCATGCGATACGCGCAAGCCTATCTGCATTCCCTGGGCATCACCTCCATACAGGATGCCATCGTCGAACTCTCCGGAAGCGGGGTGTGGCATTCCCTTGATGCTTACAGGGCCTTCCGCGATAGCGGCGAGCTGAAACTGCGGGTGGTTGCTGCGCTCTATTGGGAACCTGGCGCCGGCCTGAATCAGATTGCTGCCATGAAGGCCGCCCGGCAGAAGTACTCAGGGGGACGCCTGCAGGCGAGCACCGTCAAGTTCTGGGCCGATGGCATTATCGAAACTCGGACCGCGAAGCTGCTTGAGCCCTATACCGACCAACCGGACACCGACGGCATTTTGATGGTTCCCCTCGAAGAGCTCAATGGAGGCATCCCCGCGCTCGACGCAGAGGGATTCCAACTGCACATTCACGCCATCGGTGACGGTACGGTGCGCGTCGCGCTGGACGCGCTGGAAGCGGCCCGCAAAACCAATGGCGTGCGGGACAGCAGGCATCTCACGGCGCACACCCAGTTGGTTCACGAAGACGATCTCGGGCGCTTTGCAGAGCTTGATGTGATTGCCGGATTTTCACCGTACTGGGCATACAACGAGGAATACGTCGGCGTCATCAACCCGCCCCAGCTCGGGCCGAAGCGGATGGCGCATATGTACCCGATCAACCGTATCGCCCGCACCGGCGCACGCATCGCTTTTGGCAGCGACTGGTCTGTCTCCAGCGCCGCCCCCCTGCTGGGCATCGAGACCGCTATCACTCGCATCAACCCTGAAGGCGATCCAACGCCGGTATTCAACCCGGTTGACCGTATCACGCTGGATGAGGCCATTGCCGGATACACCATTGATGCTGCCTTTGCGAACTTCCTCGATGCAAACACCGGCTCCATCGAAGTGGGCAAATACGCCGACCTGGTCATCTTGAAGGACAATCTTTTCGAACTGGATCCATCGGATATTTCTGAAGCCGACGTTGTAGCCACGATCATGGAAGGAGAGCTTGTTTTCGGAAACCTTTGAAGAAGCGGTCAGTGAAGGCGGCTCCCGCGGCGCCAGAGTGAGGATCATCGGCTGGGGAGCTCGGGCAACCCCCTAGGGATCCCGAGCCTGGCCGCACCATGACTCTTAGATGCTCGGCGCTGCTCGCGTTGCAGCGAAGGCTTACTCCCCGAGCCCTCGCGTGACCCTGCGCACGTTCGGGTAATCTGCCGCTAGACGTGCTAGCAACGCTTCCGACTTGGCGGCGTCTCGCTCCGCAAAGTCTCTGCATTGCGGAGCGACCCTGACGCTTCGCTTTAGCGCATGGCGCGCCTCGGCTCGAACCGCTTCGAACAGGTCGCTCTTACTCCCAAGAATTGAGTACGATAGGTCAGACTATGGCCGACCACAAAAACGACGCAGTGATGAACTATCTCTTTGCGCAGTTCACCGACATGATCGTGCAGCGCAGCGGACGGGACGAAGAGCGCAAGGGGACTGAGTACCGCATCGTAAAGGGCATCAAACACCTTCACACGATCGTCGCCGAAGACGCGTTGATCGAAGGGCGCACGCCCGATCAGATCAAGTCGATGCTCTACTACTACGATCTAGCCGCAGCAGTTCGGGAAGCACGAGACAGAACGGTCCTCGTCAAGCCTACCGGCTGTGAGGTCGACGATTAGCTCTGACCGCGCGGTCGGCCTAACGCGCAACTCGAGCGACGCAACGGAAGCCCGTCAGATATCCCTTCTGGAAGATCGGCGCCGCTCCCTTCATGTCGATACTGAAGGGCAGCGTCAATACGCGGCCGTCGGGCAACTGGAACGTTTGATTCGAGCGGCCGGAGGTGGGCACCCACTCGACCGCGCCCGCCGGGTCGAAACGATCCGCGTCGTTGAAGAGCCTAAAAACGCCCCAGAGCCCGTCATATCGGCTCACGGTGAGCTCTGTTTCAGGACCGGCCAATCGGTAACGCAGTTCGGCTCCGCGGGTTGCTTGTCCCGGCCAGACAAACTCTTTTTGCATTTCGCCTGTCGAGGTGTCGAGCATTCTTCCGTCGATCACCAGGCGTACGTTGACGTTGGGCGCGATCGGGTTGGCACGCAGTTCATAAGCTAGGCCAGCCTGCCCCGATCCTCGGTAGATTGCCGTGCTGAAGTTCACGGCGCGGTTGAAGAAGCGTAGGAATTCGGGAGTAATTCGCACTTCCCCGCCCGTCTTGGCGACGTATTGTCCTGCTTGGGGCACGAGCACCTTGCTTAGGTTCTCTTCGTAGAACGCCCACAGCTTGCCCGAGCCAGGCCGGAAGATACCGTCGATCAGCTCGATCGGCGCATCGACGTTCGAATTCGGATCGAACGGATAAGCTCTCGTCAGCGGCTCGAACTCGGCGCAAAAGCCGCTCCCCGCACTGTTGAGCTTCTCGCGGCCAACCCCGCCGAGCACAGCTTCGGCGTAGCGGATCGGATCAAGCAAAAGCTTTTGCGTCGTGCTGCTGACGTTCGCCTTGGAGCTGACGCGGAAGCCCTGCGCGGTCTGACGCACTGCAATGCCGGCTTCGGTCGCGATCTGTCGAGTCTGGCTGATCGCAGAGTCGTCGCCGGTCTTGTCGACTTGATCCATCGCGACCTGCAACTGCACCAACGAGCTCATGTAGCTCTGGTTGTTGCCGCTGACGTAGAGTGAAGAGCAGCCCGGCGGCGTCGTGTAGTGCAACGGCTGGAAGACCGCCGCCAGCTCTTCGTCCTCCACCGAGGTGTTTTCCGACGCCACGCACAGAAGAGCCAGCAGATAGCTCTGATTGCTCGAAAGCTGCTCGAGCCTCGAGGCGGCGGCCTTGGCCGTGCGGAAGCTGACGACCGTCGAAGAGCTTAGATAGTCGCTCCACTTGGCGATGAAGTCGTCGTGGTACATCGCCGCAAGCTGCGGGATCAAATCGTCCTGGTCGATCGTCTCAAACCCCTGCTCGCCGAGCACCCACTCTTCGCCTCCGACCGCCGTCTCAGCCTGTGCGATTAGATCTAACATCGCCGTGTAGCCTTCGACTGAAAAGGCGCCGGAGACATCTTTGCGATTGACGACGTAGCCGGCCGAGCCCGAGTACATCTTGTTGAAGTTGATCGTGGGCTTGCCTTCGGCGGCCTTGGCCAGCAAGAACTGGTAGACGCTCTCAATGGCGTTGAACTGCGCCAGGTACGCCCGTGAACGCTCGATGGCGGCCGACTCGTTGGCCTCCGAAAACGGATTACCGTAGGCCAGCTCGTCGCTGTAGAAATCAAACTGCGCCTGCGCGAGAACAAGCTGGTCAGCGTTGAGCTCGCGCCCGGTCTCCCACCAACTCATCAGTACCGGCGAGAGAAAGTCGCGCGTGCTGCGGGCCCACTCCGAGGTTGTAATTAGGTACGCCTTGAGGGCGTTATAACTTGGGGCGTACTCGTCGGTTGGACCCGGGGCCTCGGGCAGACCGCGCAGGGAATCGAGCAACGCCTGCTGCGTCGTGCCGAACATCATCGCCTTGTAGGAGTCGAAGTACAGACGGTAGACGCTCGGATAGTAATCGCTGCCGGAGTAGAGCCCCCAACGCAGCCACAGCGGCGGCCCCTCACGCTCGTAGATCGAAATCTGCTCGAGCGAAACGCGCAGCTCCTCCAGCTGCAAAAGCTGCTCGACATTGGGTGTGGCGCCGGCTTCGCTAGGCAGCTCCGGCGCGCCGCCCGCCCGCACGTAGTTAGGAACCAATGCTCGGTTGCCAAAGAACGAAATCGTCGCGAAGAAAAGGTAGAGCAGTAACGCGCCCGAAAGAGCGCCCCAGAGCAAACGCCGAGAGAAGTTCGTCGCCGACCCTCCGACGCCGCTGCCGACTGAAGCCGGATCCTTCAACAACACTTCGGCAAAGAGACGCCTGAGGAATACCCATTGCGGTACGCGCTTGGTGAGCCCCTGGCCGCGCTGGATCAGCGGCCGGGAATCTTCGCCATCGGCGCCGAGCACGAGCGTCGGCGAGGCGAAATCGTTCTGATCAACAACGGCGTCCGCAATGCGCCTCTCCGAGCCGGCGTCGTTCACGATCACCGGACGCACTCCCGAGAAGTAGAAGCCGCGCAACATCGGCCCTTGGTCCAGCCGCGTCGGTCGGCACAGCTCAACGAGGAATTTGACCAGCGCCCCGCGAATCTTCGCAAAGTCGCGCGGGAACTCGTAGATATTAGGGGTACGATCCTCCTGCGGTTCGCGCGCCAGCAACATCAACCGTCGCGCGGCAAGCGCATGGCTGATCGTGTCGAAGGCGTTGGTAACTCGCTTGGTCTCATGTTCAGCGTAAACGCCGCCGGTCTCCGCCGCGCGGAACGGCATAGTAATACCGACCAGTCCCGCCGCTTGATTGTCGTCTAGGTTGCGCGCCCAATCGAGAAACGATGGGAATCGGTCGAGCTTCGTAAAGAGCACGTAGACAGGAATGTTCGATCCGAGCGTACGCGCCGCCGCGTCGAGCTTCGCCCGCAGCTTGCGCCCTAGCGTCGCGAGCCCATCGCGCGAGCCCGCCTTCAGAAATTCTTCGCAGTCGACGCAGACCACAACCGAGCGCGCGGCCTGCTTGCCGCCGAACGCCGCCGCCCAACGAGCCGGCTTCAGCCGCTTTACGAAGCGCGACAGCGTCGTATCGTCGGGCGAAAGCTTCAGTCCCGCTTCCGCGAAAACAGCGTTGCGCGCCAACCAGAGATTTGCCGTAGGGGTGGGCGCGGTTTCGTTGTCTTGATAGACTTGCCCGGCAAGCAGCTCAGGCTCGACACCCGATTGCAGGATCGACGTGGTTTTTGCGGCTGCATCGTCCCCGAATACGAAGATGACGGGCAACTTGGCCAGCTTGCCGCGCGAGCCGAGCCGCGACTTCAGCAGCCGCTCGCGTGCGCGCTTCACCAAGAAATCGACTTCCAGCGGAACGTTTTCGCCGTCTGCCTGCTCAGACCGTTTCTTGTTGCGGGCGTAGAAGAAGACGAACACGCCGGCCCCGACGAGGCCCAGCAGCCAGAACGAGATCAGAAAGACCCAACGCCCCACGCCGGGCGCAAACGACATGCCGAGAAACGTGATCAGCACCAAGTACAAGATGAGAACGACGGCGGTGACGATATAGACCATCTAGTCCTCCGCCTTAGGCGCCGAACACCCGGGCGACAGTTTCTTCGAGCGTGCCGCCCAGTGAGTTCAAGAAAAAGAGATAGACGATGACCAGCGAGCCGACAAGCACGGCAGTGCCGACGCCGAGATACTGTAGCTTGCGTATCCAAGGGTCGGCGATCGTGCCGGGAGTTCGTTCGGTCGGCAGCGCAGCGCTCAACGGCCGCTCGAACATGTCGCCACGAATGCGATAGATACGGCGTCCAACGGACTCAGTAATATTCTGCAGATCGCCGCGTTTGTGCGAGCTATAGCGGCCGCCATAGCCAAGCAGCAGACACAGGTAGTAGACCTCGAGAACGTCGGCAAGCTCGTGGCTATCATCCGTGGCCAGCAGTCGCTCGACGCCCTTGAAAAATACTTCGCCAGCCAGATCAACGCCGAACATCTCTTGCTGTAGAGGCCGCCCTCCCCATCCCGAAAACGCGCTGATTTGAGAGTTCAAGATCGTCTCATCGAGCAGCGCGACAATCGAGAAGATACCCTGGCGCGCTAGCTCGGCAGAGTAGCCTTGCCGCCGTGCTTCTTGTTCGGCTGTCTGCAACGTTTGTTTGAACTGCTCGCGAAACGCATCAGCGTCGTGCACCTGGTGTCGGCCCGCACGCAAACGCACAACGACCGTCAGCGCCTCTTGGAAGCACAGCGCGAGATTGCGCGCCGCCGGCCGGAAGAAGGGGTCTTGCGACGCCATAGCTTGTCTACGACTCCACCAACGCCATCAGCTCGACTTCCGCTTGGGGCAGGTCGCCTGGAACGTAGACGCCGATCCGCCCTGTCTTGGTGATCTGATCCCAGCACGCTCCAGATCGGTCGACCGAGAAGTACCGCCACTCAAGCTTGGGCGAAACCGCGGCAGGCGGCGAGGGTATGTGAGTAAGAGCCAAACCCGGCAGGGCCTTCTGTACCAACTTCTGCACAAAATCCCAAGAGCACATCTTTACCAGGCGCGGGGTCCGTGCTGCGGTTTCGACCTCACCAGCGGCGGAAGAGATAGCCAAGATCCACTGTGACTTACCGAACACCCTCTCATCCACCACCTTGGCCGCGAAAAGATAGTCGTCGGCACGCTTGATGGGAATTCGAATGCAGTTCGTCGGCACGACGATGTCGAGATGCTCCCGAATGTGCCGCAGCAACACGTCAAAACAGCTCGCTAGGTCTTGATGGTCATAGAGCGGTAGCCGACGCGGATGCGAATCAAGCGAAAAAGTGCATAGCACGCCGCCCAAGCGCGAGAGTTCCACGAACAGCTCTTCGGGATGAGCGTGCTTGGTGAAGCATAGGTGACGCAGCGATGCGGCCGCCGAATTCACGGAGTGAAGCAGCCAAGCGTTCGCTACCTCTTGCGCCGAAAACCCAGAAGTCGTTCCGGCCTGAGGACGGCGTGAGACCGAGAGCCCATCGGCCTTGCGATCGAGCAAGTCGATCAGCCCGCGCATCTTCTTCATCAGACCGACGCCGGCGCTTACTTGCAGACAAGGAGGGATGTAGTCTTCGTCGAGGACAAAGCGCCCCGCGCCGTCCCGCTTGACTGCGGCGATCGGCAACGTCGTCAACCCGTCCAGCGACTCGACATCGAAGACGATCCGGATGTTCTTGCGGCCCAACCGAACGTCTTTCTCGTCGTGGCCTGTGCCCTCATCGGGCAGCGCTCTTGCGATGGCGGTATACCGAGCTTGGCTCGGGTCGCCCTCGCCGTTGACCAGGCAGTTTAGACCGCGCGACTTGCGCGGCGAGACGGCTAAGTAGACCTTGAGCTGATTGCGCACCGGCGGGAAGACGTCAACAACGCTGCGCGCCTCGGGAGCCGGGTCCGCCTCGGGCATGTGAAACGTCATGCCGTCCGGGAAGATGCCGCGCGCGTGAACCAGTGAAAAAGTGCCGTTGGCAAGCGCGTCCGCGTCGACCTGTAAGCCGATCACACCGTTGGGCTCAAACGCGAGGCTCGCCGACGCGAACTCGACGAGATCCTCAAAGTAACGGTTCTGCGCCTGAAATTGATGCGGCCCAAGGTGCATACCTTCGGACCAAACGACCGGCGAGAGATGCTTCATGTCGGCGGGGGCGCGAGTCGAGCCTCTCTATCATATCCGATCTATTCCTCTTAACCTCCGTTGTATGATTAGGTGGGATTTAGGTTCGTGAGCGATTCTCCAGAAGACCGAAACAAGGGGACTTCGAGCAAGCCGGGAGAATTCACACGGCTGTTCGGACCTGGGCCTGCGGAGCCGGAAGAAACGGCGCAGGCCGAAACCGCCGAAGAGTCCCACCCGCCGTCTGACCCTGCCGCGACTGAGCCGGAGCCGCCTCCCGAGGCTGGCTCTGCCAAAGAGCCCGCCAAGGATTCGGAGCCCGTCGGATTCACCAAGTTGTTTGGCACCCCGCCCGCCGAACCGGCGGTCGTCGAAACTCCAGCCCCACCGCCCGAAGCACAGCCGACACGGCCCCCGCCTGCGGCGACGAATCTTGAGGGCGGGTTCACAGAAGTCTTCGGCGGGGACGAGCCTCCGACGCTCGAAGAAGCCCCGGAAGACACGCCCATCCCCACTCCTCCCACTTCTGTGGTGGAGCCGGACCTCAAGACGCCCGTTCCGCCGCTCGCCGAGGCCAAGCCTCCTGAGTCCGAAGCCGCCCAAGAAGAGCCCGCCGGCTTTACCCAACTCTTCGGTTCGCCCGAGCCAGAGAGTAAGCCCGGCGGCTCATCGCCCCGCATCGCCACCACTGATATCGCGAAGGAGCGGGAGAAGACGAAGGTCTACCAGCCTCCGCCGCCGCGCACTGCAGCTCCTCCGCCCCCCGTCGCTTCGGTCGACGACGAAGAGACTCTAATAGCGCCTCCTCCAAAGAAAGAAACCGCCGTTCCTCCTCCGTTGGCCGTGCCTCCCTCGAGCTTGAGTGCGGACGAGCAACCGACCGAGATTCTGCCCGCTCCGGCTCCGCAACCGACCCCGCCGCCTGGCAGCAGTTCCCCCGCACAGTCGAACATTCCCGGGCTGGGGGAGCGGCCGAAGGCGTCCCCCGGACCTCGGCGCCAGCGCGACCTGGGCCGACGCGTCGGCGACAGGCCCGAACCGCCGCGCGCCTATTCACCACCGTCGACGCCGACGCCCGCAACACCAGCGAAGCCGGCAGGGGAGTTTACGCGCATGTTCGGAGGCACGGCGCCTGGCAAGCTGCCTCCACCCGACTCAGCCCCGACGCCTCAGGCGCCGAGCGCGTCGCTTCCCCCAACCGCAACGCCGCCTCAAGGCTCCTCTCCTGAGCCGTCGACGCCGCACGCCGACCCGCGCTCGAGCACCGGTGAGTTCACTCGTATGTTCGGCCGCGGCGAGGTGCAGGCGCCGCCTCCTAGGCCCTTGGGACCGAAGAACGCAACCGGTGAGTTCACGCGCATGTTCGGCCGGGGAGAGAGCCCGCTGGCTCCGCCCCCTCCGCCCTCTCGACCTTCGCCGCCTTCGAGCGATTCGGGACAGGTCACGCGAATGTTTGGCGGCAGCGGCTCAGGCGGATCGATGCCCGACCCGTTCGCCGATTCGGGCCGGGATCCGATTCCGCCGATGCAGCATGGGTCGTCCGGCGGCGCCGCTTCGAATGAGGGCGAGTTCACTCGGATGTTCGGCGGCAAGCAGACGCCAAGCTCGAGTGGCCCAAGCGCCCCGCTCCCCCCGCCCGCGCGACGCACCGGCCCGACCGACGCAACCGACGTCTTTGGTCGCGGGAGCCGCAAGCCTCCGGGAGCGGGCGAAGCCCCGCCGGAGCCCGTCGAAAGCGACTATACACGCATGCTGCGTGGCGCTCCGCGGCCGGAGGTCCAGGCAGCCCCTCCGCCACAGCAAGACTCAGGGCCAGCGACGGCAGGCAGCGACGGCATCTCGAAGTCGAAGTTGCCCTACGTCGCGCTTGGCGTCGTTTTCCTATTGCTGATAGTGATCGCGGTGCTGCTGTTCCTGCTCTTCCGTGACCCCGGGCCGCAGCAAACCGGGGGCGCCGCGGCGGGACAAACTTCCGCCGCATCGGGCGGCGGCTCTGCCGCCGGCGGGACTGTACGCGGCCCACAAGTCCGAGGCCCACAGGTGCGCGGACCGAGCGTCAGCGGCACGAGCGTCCGCGGACCCCAAGTTCGAGCACCGCAAGTACGCGCGCCCCAGGTGCGCACCCCGCGAGCGCGCATCCCGCGGGGCGGAGGCGGCAGTTCGGGCGGGGCAGCGGCGCCGGCAGGGCAACCAGACGGGCAAGCCGGACAACAAACCTCCAGCGACAGCTCGAAAGGAATCTACATCACGATCATTGTCGTGTTGGCGGTGCTGCTCGTCCTCGCGCTTGGCGGATTCCTGTTCCTAATTCTCAAGAAGTAACCGTCCCGTTCGCCAACGGAGCTGCGCCCACAAGGGAGCGGTGCGATGCCTCGGAGTTCGACAAGAGTTTGGCCCTTCGCACCAAAGGCCGTTCAGCTCAAACACGACGCTAGGCCTGCCTTGTGCGATATTCGGACTAAATGAACCGCGATGAAATGCTCGATCGCGTCCGCGATCGCAAACGCCCTTGGGACATGTTGATCATCGGCGGCGGCGCCACCGGCGTCGGCATAGCCGTCGACGCCGCCTCGCGCGGGTACGACGTGCTTCTCGCCGAGCAGAGCGACTTCGGCAAGGGTTCGTCGACACGGAGCACCAAGCTCGTTCACGGAGGCGTGCGCTACCTTCAACAAGGCAACATTTCACTCGTGATGGGAGCGCTAAAAGAGCGCGGCATCCTACGCCAAATCGCACCTCATCTGGTCCACGATCTCGCTTTTGTCGTTCCTAACTACGACTGGTGGGAAGCGCCCTTCTACGGCATCGGTCTCAAGGTGTACGATCTGCTCGCCGGCCGATACGGCTTCGGTGCGTCGAAGCTACTCTCGGCCGAGGCCACTCGCGAGTTGCTGCCGACGATTAAGAGCGAGGGATTGATCGGCGGCGTAATCTACCACGACGGCCAGTTCGACGACGCCCGCCTGCTGATCAACATGGCACAAACCGCCGCCGAACAGGGAGCAGCGATGCTGAGCTACCTCCAGGTCGAGGCGCTGACCAAAGGCGGCGACGGCTTTCTCACAGGCGCCGTGTGCCGCGACCAAGAGACCGGCGAGGAATACGCGGTCGACGCCAAGGTCGTAATCAATGCGGGCGGGCCGTTTTGCGACGAAGTGCGCCGCCTCGACGACGCTGAAGCCTCCCCGATGATCGCGCCCAGCCAGGGCGTTCACATCATGCTCGACCGCTCCTTCCTGCCGGGCGACTCAGCCATCATGGTGCCGCGTACCAGCGATGGCCGCGTGCTCTTCGCTATCCCCTACCTCGGAGCCGTGCTCGTCGGAACCACCGACACGCCCATCTCCGAGGCGTCGCTCGAACCCCAGTACACAGAGCCGGAGATCGATTTCCTTCTCGAGACGGCGGGCATGTATCTGCATCACGCGCCCACGCGCAAGGACATTCTTAGCGCATACACGGGCATCCGTCCGCTAGTCAAAGCCGGCGACGCGAAGGAGACTTCGTCGCTCTCGCGCGATCACACCATTCATATCTCCGGTTCGGGCCTGTTAACGATCGCCGGCGGCAAGTGGACGACGTATCGTCATATGGCCGAGGATTGCGTCGACCACGCGGCTACGCTGGCCGAGCTGGAGCCCCGGCCGTGCGTCACCCAATCCTTGAACATCAGAGGCTTCCACAAAACGGCGGAAAAATTCGGTGACCTGGAGCTCTACGGCTCCGATGCCACGGAGATTCGCGCCTTGCTGCGATCGGATCCTTCGTTAGAGGAGAAGCTGCACCCCGACTTGCGGGCGTGCTCGGGCGAAGTCGTTTGGGCGGCGCGTTCGGAAATGGCGCGGACAGTCGACGACTTCTTGGCCCGCCGCACGCGTAGCCTTCTACTCAACGCTCGCGCTTCGCTAGAAGCCGCGCCAAGGGTGGCATCGCTGCTGGCCAAAGAGCTCGGCCGGGATCGCACCTGGCAGATCGCCCAAGTCGAAGCGTTCAAGCAGATCGCGGCCCGCCACACCGTCGACTGAGCCTCACCTATCCGTCGGGGCGTTCACTGGGATTCTCGAAGGGGTTGCGGTCCAGCCCGACACAGTCGGCGTATTGCCCGCTCGGCCGGCCGGAGCATGCGCCCGCCGTCGAACCTCCCGAACGGGATGGATCCTTTCTTTAGGGGCTTCTCGATGTCAGTTCACGGCGTAACGACCATGCGGACTGCCGCTGCCGTCTTCGTCCATGTCGAGTTCCACATCGGATTCCGCCTCGATCGCCTCTTCGTCGGTCGGGTCATCTACCGCATCGAAGACCACCTTGCCGTCCACTAGAGTGATCAAGACCCGGGTGGATCCGATCTCGGTCGGGGGGATCTCAAAGATGTTCTGATTCAACACGATCATGTCGGCACGCTTGCCGACCTCCAGGCTGCCGACCTTGTCTTCCTGCTGCATCATGTAGGCGCTATTGATCGTCAGCGCCTTCACGCCCGCCGCCAAGTCGATCGCCTCGTGCGGCGCCAGCGGGTCGCCCTGGCCGCCCAGCCCACGTCTGGTCAGCGCCGCTTCCAGCGCGACTAATGGATCATGCCAGGCGATCGGGCCGTCGGAGGCGAGCGCGATGCGGTTGCCTGCTTTGACCGCAGAGTTTATTGGGAAGATCCGCCGCATACGCTCCTCGCCAAGGTAGTTGGCCTGCGCATTGGCGAGATCCGACGGGTACCAGCCCACGGGTGAAAACTCGACATTGATGTCGAGCTCCGTCACGCGATCCATGTCGTCGGGATGCAACATAATGCTGTGGGAGATGGTGTAACGGCCCGGGAGATCGCCGTACTTTTCCTTCAGCGCAGCCACCGCGTCGATGTACTGCCGGATGGTCGCATCGCCGATAGCGTGGGCAGTCACGCCCAGGCCCATGTGGTAGAACTTCTCGAGCACTTCGAAGAGTTCTTCATCCGTGTAGGACAGTGTGCCGCTTTCGCCGTTGTGCAGATAGGGCTCTAGGACCGCAGCAGTAGATCCGGGGTTGCCATCGGCGCCGATCTTGACGCAATCGACCTCGATGAAGTCGGATGCGTACTGCCCACGATTCTCGATGATTTCCAGCTGCTGCTCCAACGGCATGGGCTCCATCAAGTCCCGCCAGGTCCAGCAAAGTCCGAAGCGCGCCGTGAGCTCGCTTGCCTCATCGAGCGCCTTCACACCGTCTGCCACGTCCTTCTTCGCATGGGACTGCATGACCGAAGTCAGCCCGACGGAATTCATGTAGTCCAACGTCGCTTTCAGGCCTGCCGTTCTTTGCTCGAGCGTTGGCACCGGATAGTGGGTCCAGATGTAGAGGCCATTCGCCTCCTCATTGACGAACCCGGTTGGCTCGCCGGTCTCAGGGTCCTTGAAGACCATCCCTTTTGGCGGACTGCGAGTCGCCGCGGTGATGCCTTCGGCCTCTAGCGCCTTGGTGTTCATGAGCCCTTCGTGCTGGGTCTCGCTCAGCATGTAGACCGGCCTATCATCGACGATCGCATCGATGAACGCCTTGGTCGGCTGGTTGTTCGGAAACAGCGTGTAAGGCAGGTTCTCCGCGAACAGCACCTCGAGGTCCGGGTTGGCTTCCGCATACTCCCGGAAGATCACACCCAATTCTTCGACGCTTTCGATGCCCTGCGGGAAGAACAGTAGCTTGCCCTTGAGAGCGCCCGCCGTGTAGGCGTTCTGAATATGCAGATGGATGTCGTGCATGCCGGGCATCACGAACCTACCTTCGAGATCGACGACTTCGGTGTCGCCGCCGGTGACGGCCTGGACATCGGCGGTCGATCCGACGACCATCAGCGCGCCGTCCTTGATCGCCAGAGCTTCGGCCCAGGGACGGGCTTCGTTGACGGTGTAGATCCTGCCGTTGCTGTAGACGGTGTCGGCAACCTGACCGCTCTGCTGCGGGGCCGCACAGCCAAGGGCGAGGATCACGGCCACGGTCGTGAGAGGTGTTATGCATTTCGGGCTTGCCATCGGGTGTTTCCTCCTCGCTGCGAGACGCGCTCCCAGGTCTTTCCTGCGGGAAGGTCTATAGATTGTACCGTTCAGGGTCGGAGCGCGGCGCCTTCCACCACAGAAGGTGCCACGCTGCGATCTCGAGCGCCCCGAGAGCTTGGTCCGACTGTCAGACGCCGCTGATCGTCGCCGGGCCCGGGCATCAAGGCCGGGCGGAAGATGGACACCTTTGCATACGTCTGGGGCGTAATGCCAACGATCCTAGAGTTCGCCGGTGTTGCACACCCGAAGGAGTATCAGGGCCGGCAGGTAGAGCGTATGCGAGGTCGGTCGCTGAAGGGCGTGCTGACGGGTTCGGCAAGAATGATCTATGGTGCGAATGACCTTGTCGGCGGCGAAACGCAGAATGGCAAGTGGGTGCGACAGAGTGACCTCAAGGCAGTCTCGGTAGCGCCACCCTATGGGTCAGGAAACTGGAGCCTCTACAACGTTGCCGAGGACCCGGGAGAGACACGCGACCTCGCTAGAGAGCAGCCCGAAACGCTGACGGAACTGCGGGCGGCGTGTGACCGCTACTCGATAGTCTTAGGCATGGTTTTGAGCATCTAGCCAGTCGACGTCTTTCCAAAGCGGTCGTTCGGCCGCTGCTCACGTGGGCGCGGCGAGACGCTTCGCCGCTTGGCGAAGCTCGCGGTTTTCGGCCTTCAGCTTGCCAATTTGCCGCCGTAGTCCCGCAATCTCCGGCGCGACCTCATCCGCCGTGAATCTCGGAGTAATGTGTTGCCTGCAGTTGACGTCCCACGCCTTCACGTGGAACAGCAAGACCCGCTCGCCTTGTCCAGGATAATCCTCGTCCGAGACCCGTGTGAGCAGTTCGGGGTCGCCCTCGACAAACTCCGCCGTCCCCCAGACCTTGATTCGCCGGCGGTTTGGGTAGTCCATCAGAAACAGGATGGCGCGCACTGTCGATGATTTTCTAGCACGCCGCACGCGCAGCCTATTGCTCAACGCGAGGGCCGCTATGGAGGCTGCGCCGAAAGTCGCCTCACTACTGGCCAAGGAACTCGGCCGCGACCACACCTGGCAAGTGGCCCAGGTTGAAGCCTTCAAGAAAATCGCCGCCCGGCACACGGTCGCCTAGCCGCTGGGCGAGCCGCATCTTTTTTGCCGGCGCCGAGCGTTACGACCTGTGTGTTAACCTTCCATCTGCGAACTAATTGAGGATTCGTGTTGCAAATTGCATCGAAAATACTCATCGCCGCGACGCTCGTGCTGTGTGCGACCGGAGACGCAACGCCTATTCCGCCGGCGCTGACTCTCACCGGCGCTTTCCAAATCGATCAAGACGGAAGCGACGACCTCGACGTCACGGGCGGCTCGACTCAATCAGGGTCTGTCTTCGTCAGAGAGGGAGGCGTCGATACCACGACCACGTTCTCGGACGAGACGGTCGCCGGCAGCAATCCACTCAGCGGCACGCTCACCGACACCGGCGACGGCTTTGGCGGGACTGCGTCCGGAAGCGCGACGGGGCCGCTTTTTCCGCCGCCGCTTCAAGGTTATTTCGCGGACACCGATCTCGGCGACGGCGAGACCATGCCGCTCACGATCACGAACAGCTCCACGACCGATTTCTTCCGGATCTTCTTCAGCCTTACGTTTTCCCATTCCGTGTTTGCGTCGGGAGACGACGGCTACGCCGATTCCGACCTCGAGATCGAGTTGGACGGAATCGAGATCTTCGAGAGCAAGCTCTTGTCCGACACATTCTTCGGCAACGAGATCGACGGCACTTCCGTCCCCGGTTTCGGCGGGACTTTGAGCGCCTCCGGCCCCTTCTTGTTTGAGATTATCGTCGCGCCCAATGGAGGCTTCCGAGAGATTACCCTCGACCATACGATGGAGGGAGCTATCTTCGAACCGGGCGCGTCAACCATTACGGCCGACTATTTCCTCTCCGTTGACAGCGTCGTCAACTTGGGCGCGATTCCCGAACCAGGCGCCTACCTTTTGTTCGGCACGGGATTGTTCGCTTTGGCCGCGTTGCGCCGGCGCCGTTGGTCTTAGTTCGTCCAAGAACCGCCGACCGACTGAGACCGGCTAGCCATCAGGACGCTCTGTTGACGGCTTCTCGCCCGGCCCTGGCAAATCCGCCTTTCTTCCTCCTGCTCGTTCACCTTCGAGCAGCGCATCCAAATCCGGGTAAGCGTAGACCACCGGGGCCTGGTTCTGCATCAAGCCGCCCTCGAACATGCTCCACACGCCGAGGACCTTGAGCCGCTCCGTCTCGTAAGAGCCGGTTAGGAACTGATATTTCATCGTCTACTCCCCGTCACGCGCGCGCGGCAAGGCGCTTTGCCTCCAGGCGGAGCTCGCGGTTCTCCGCCTTCAGTCTGTGAACCTGCCGTTGCAATTCTCCGATCTCCGGCCCAACTTCGTCTGCGGTGAACCTTGGCGTGATGTGCTGCCTGCAATTGACGTCCCACGCCTTCACGTGAACCACCAGGACCCGCTCGCCTTGTCCAGGATAGTCCTCGTCCGACACCCGTGCGAGCAACTCAGCATCTCCTTCGACAAACTCAGCCGTTCCCCAGACCTTGATTCGGCGGCGGTTCGGGTAGTCCATCAAGAACAGATACGCCTTGTAATTTTCGCCGAGGTTTCCGAGTGAGATGTATTGCGCGTTCCCAGTGAAGTCCGCTAAGGCAAGGGTGTGTTCGTCTATTACCTTAACGAAGCCCTTCGGCCCCCCTCGGTGCTGAATGTAGGGCTGTCCATCAGCCGACGCAGTTCCGAGGTAGAGTGAATCTCGCGCGGCCAAGAAGCCAGCCAGCTCCGCCGTCACCTTGTCCTTCCACCAGGTTCGCTCTTCCATCCGCGCGTAACCGTCTCTTGAGCCGCGTTCCTGCTGCGCCGCTTTCACAGCGGGCGTAAAGGCAATATCGCTGATTGGATGTTCCATAGTCATCAACCTCCGATCGCGCAATAGCCGCGACGGCCGTATAGCGACCGCCGCGACACACCGTGGATTGACCGTTACGCCGCCTCGGCATTGGTGGATTCGACACGCCTGGCGAGAAAGTCCCGCATCAGCCCGGCGATCTGCTCACCGTCCTCCTCCAGCGCGAAATGCCCGGTATCGAGCAAATGAAGCTCAAGGTCCTTCAGGTCACGCTTGTAGGGTTCGGCCCCGTCGGCGGGAAAGATGTAGTCGTTCTTGCCCCACACAATCAGCGTCGGCGGTTGATTTTCGCGCAGGTACTGCTGCCACGCCGGGTACAACGGCGGATTCGTTCCATAGCTGTGGAAGAGCTCGATTTGGATGTCCTTGTTCCCCGGCCGATCCAGCAGGTACTGGTCGTTGAACCAGTTGTCGGGCGCGATCGCCTGTTCGTCGCGCACGCCGTGGGTGTACTGCCAACGGGTGGCATCGATCGTCAATAGCGCCTCACGCAACGTTTGGGCGTTTTCGTCGGACTTCTCGGCCCAGTACGCCTTGATCGGGTTCCAGAACTCGCGTAGCCCTTCGTCGTAGGCGTTGCCGTTCTGGATGATCAACGAATCGACGCGTTCCGGGTGGTTCGCCGCGATGCGGAATCCGATCGGCGCGCCGTAGTCCATCAAGTAGAGGCTATAGCTCGACAACTCGAGCGTATCGAGGAGCCGGTCGACAATCCCGGCCAAGCGGTCGAAGGAATAGTCGAACTCGCCCAGGGCCGGCATCGCGCTCGCTCCAAAGCCGGGATAGTCGGGCGCGATCACGTGGTACTTGTCCGAGAGCGTCGGAATCAGGTTGCGGAACATGTGCGACGAGGTTGGGAAGCCGTGCAGCAGCACGACGACGGGAGCGTCCTTTGGGCCGGCCTCGCGGTAGAAAATGTCAAGGCCATCGATTTCGATCGAGCGATGAGCAGTACGGCGAGTTGTTTGTTTGGGCATTGGTTTTCTCTCCTGACCAGGTTAATTCTTGGTCGGCAAGTTGCCGACTCCTCCTACAGAAGCACGATCCCGGCCAAAGCGGAGTTCCGTCATCAACTCGCTTTTTATCAATCACATATCGAACATGTCTTCACTTTTGGTAGAAAACTTAAATTCATGCATATTACGATATAACGGTTTTTTGTGACGACATTTCGTTAGCAGGGAGCGTCTGGCGCGACCCCGCTCCCTATGAGGCGGATGAGCCCGCAGGCCCCACCAAACAACGTCGATGGTCGTCTTGAGATCACGTTTGTGGCCCCTGGATCGACGAATCGCCTGCGCGCCTCATTCGTGTCTCGGTACAATCGAGCGGTCGTGGCCCGCTCGCGGAGCGGACGACGAGGAGAGAAGTATGAAGCGTACGTTCTGGATCGCGCTCATTTGCGCAGCGTCTCTGATCAGATGCGGAGGCGGTGCGCCGAGCTCTGATGAGGCCTCGGCTCCCGAACAGACCGGCCCCAGGGTCTACGTCACCAACGAAGCATCCGGCGACATGAGCATCATCGATGCAACGTCGAATACGCTGATTGAGACCATCCCGCTCGGCAAGCGGCCGCGCGGCATCCAACTCAGCCGGGACAAGACAACCATCTACGTCGCGCTCAGCGGCTCGCCATTCTCGCCGCCAGGCACTGACGAATCGACCCTGCCGCCCGCTGACAAGTCCGCCGACGGGATCGGCGTCTTCGACATCCGGCAGGGCAAACTCCTCAAGGTACTCGACGGGGGCTCCGACCCCGAGCAACTAGCGCTGAGCCTCGACGGCTCCAAGCTCTATGTCGCCAATGAGGACGTCGGCTTGGCCAGCGTCATCGACGTTGCAACCGACACCGTTATCAAGACGTTGCCGGTCGGCGGCGAACCGGAGGGAGTTGGAATCAGCCACGGCGGCAAGTTCGTATACGTCACCTCCGAGGAAGACAGCGAGATTTTCGTGATTGATACGGAGACCGACGAGGTGATCAAGAGCTTCGGCGTCGGCTATCGCCCGCGTTCCGTGGCTTTCACGGCAGACGACTCCCGCGCTTTCATCACAGCCGAGGCGGGCGGGTCCGTCGCGGTCGTCGACACCTCCGGACACGACGTCGTGCATACTATCGAGATACCCGGAGATGATCCGCGGCCGCGGCCGATGGACGTCGTCATCTCGCCCGACGGCGCGAAGGTCTACGTAAGCACCGGCCGCGGGCGGGGCGTCGCCGTCATCGACGCAGCAAGCTACGAGGTCGTCAGCAGCTTTGAAACCGGAGCGCGCGTCTGGGGACTCGCAATCAGCCCCGACGGCAAGATGCTCTACACAGCCAACGGACCTTCTAACGACGTTTCTGTGGTTGACCTGTCGACGGAGCAAGTGGTCAAGAAGATTCCCTTAGGCGAACGCCCATGGGGCGTCTTGTACGTACCCTAGGAAGCACTAAAACAACAGGTTCTCTAGTACTGGTACTATATTGCCGATCAATCCTCTACCCCGGATTGATCGGCATATATGTCCCTGCCAGCTGAGGGCATATGCCCTCAGCCGGTACCAACGTCCCCCCTGCGGGATACTTTATCCGCGTTGCACAGCCCCACCGCTCCTATAATTGCCCTATAAAAGGGGCTAAGGCACCCTATCCTGCCACAAATATCTTCGTATTTAGCAAGGAACTACTTTTCGAAATGACTCATCGGTGATATTAAAGTAATGGTACTTTAATCCTAACAGTACCAAACATCAAAGCGGGAGGCAGATCGGCGATGAGGGGAGTATTGCCGCATTTAGCACTGATCGCAGCCGTCTGGGCAACGGTCGGATGCTCGACGAAACCGCATACAGCTCAGGGGTCAAGGGCAGATCCCAAGTGGGCGGCGGCGGAAGAGGCGTTTCAGGCGGAGGACTACTCAGCGGTCCATCAAACGCTGTCACGCATTGAAGAAGAAGGCGGAGCGAATGCACCGCGCGCCGCTGCGTGGCGCATGGTACTGCTTGCGGCGCAGGCGCGAGCTTTCTATGAATTGGCCGAGGCTTACGGAAAGGGCGCTGAGGCCACACACCATCAAGTCTCATCGTTCCGAATCGGAGCCAGCAACTATCGCTCGCAGTCTCGAAACGCCATTCTTGAGCTCGCTGAGATGGCAACACGCGCCGATCGGCATTTGGGTTCCGACGGCGCCATCGCGCTGAGGTTTCCCCTGCCGCAAGCCGACGATGCGTTGTCTTCGGTCCTAGCGAACATCAGCTTGGGACGAGCAGTCGGACAGGCGGGAACAGAAAAGGCCATGTCCTATGCTCTGCGGCGCGCCTTCGTGCGCACGGCTGGAGAGACTGCCGGCTGCGCTGAAGATTTCGGCGAGGTACAGAGCAAATTCTCGGGAACTTCTGTCCAAACGTCTCGGTTAGTTTTTTTGGCGGCGATCGGCCGCGTCCTTTACGAGCAAGCCGAGCTCTTCGCCGCGGATCGGCTCAACGATACCGACAAGCGCGACCTACTCTTTGACCTCTCCGATGGGCTGTTGACGCTCGCGGTGGAGCAGCAACGCGAAGAACGGGAGCGCCTCGATGACTGGAAAGTGGAGCTAGGCAGGCGCCGCGAGAACCCATAGACGGGTTGGAGTAACCGATATTGACCTCCCCTAATCCCAAGCCGACCGTATCGGCGCCGGCAAACGGCGCGCTGCTGCGCCAAGCACGCTCAGCGCAGCAGGAGGGCGACCGCGGCGGAGCGCTGCGTCTCTTGCGGCGCGCCGCAAGCGAGGATCCGGGCAACGAAAACATCTGGCTGCTCGCGGCGACGCTCGCCCAAGACAGCTCCGAGGCCGCTGCCTACGTGGAGCGTGCTCTGCGCATCAATCCCTCCAACGATCGCGCCCGGAACTGGATCAAGAGCTACCGAGCGAAGAAGGCTCGCCTGAGTGCAAAGCCCGCGCCTAAACCAACGCCGGAGGTACGCGCGGAAGCTCCCGACCCGAAACCAAGGCCTGCGCCCAGACTAGTTGCCGTCCCGCCCATGTCGCCTCGGCTGGTTCCTCGCTCGTCTGCCGCAACGGCGCCAAGCACGACTGAAGATCTACGCCAGGAGCCGCCCCCTACGCCTGTCGCGCACCCGCAACCTGCTGTGTCCGCCACGCCGATCACGGTACGGGCGGATGTCGCGCGCGAGCCGGCGCCCGAGGTTGCCCGTTTGGCCTGGCACTGTCCGTTGTGCCGAGCCGGCGCCGAGGAGCGTCGCTCGCACTGTAACGAGTGCGGCGCCTTCACGGATCTGGACAACGTAGACGGCATCGCGCGCAACGACGGCGTGAACGAGGAACTCGTCTCTGCGGCGGGTAGTCGCTTGGAAGAAGCGCTGGAGCAAGGACCCGATTTCGACGTGCACGTCGCCTTGGCGCTGGTCTATCTGAACCTGAAGCGATCTCCGGCGGCAATGGAACACCTGGCCGCCGCCGCTGCTCTATGTCCTGACGAAACGAGAATCAAGGACGCGTTACGAACGCTCAGAGCCCGCAAGCTGGTATTGGTGGCCGACGAGATTTCGGAGTTCCGTGAGTGGCTTCGTTGTCTGCTTGAGTCGTATCGTGTACGCGTTCAGACATCGTCGGATGGGATGAAGGCGCTGGGAGGCATCGAGCAAGAGACGCCTGACCTGATCTTCGCCTCCGGTACCCTTCCCGGCCTGAACGGCTACGGACTGTGCAAGTCGCTGCACAAGAACCCATACACCAATGGCATTCCGGTCGTGATCACCACGCAGAAAAGAAGCATGGTGGACAAGGCCCACGGCAAGACAGTGGGCGCTCGAGAAACAGTCGCGCGCTCGTTCGATCCGGGCAACGCTATCCGCACAGTCAAGAAGCACGTGCCGAGCTCCTATTTGCCCGATCCGGAGCTCGAATTCAAGAACATGTTCAAGATGTAGATGTAGAGGCGGATTCTCACGAGCCTGGAACGGGCGCCAGTGAGAGGCTGCTGCGGGTATGCTCGTCGCATCTCAGCAAGCAGCGACGGTAGACTCTGCATCCCGAACGGGGGAGCGTTCGAGACTCAGAGCGAGGTTACCAACAGTCGCGAGGCGAACGGCTCTGAGGAACATGCGCGGCCGCGAACGTGCGGTTGTCGTAGGATTCATAGATGGGGTCGTTGATCGGAATCTACATCGCCGCCGCCAAGACCGAAACGCCGCGACTCGTGGAGGAGGCCAACGTCGCCGCGGGTCGAGGGATTGAGGGCGACCGCTATTTCGCCGCGCAAGGCACGTTCTCGAAGCCCGACAATCCGTCCAACGAGGTGACGTTGATCGAAGAAGAAGCGATCGACGCGCTGGCTCGCGACTATTCAACGACGATTCGGCCAGAAGAATCGCGGCGCAACTTGCTGACCCGCGGCACGGCGCTCAATCATCTCGTCGGAAAAGACTTCCAGATCGGCGAGGCGACGCTGCACGGCATTCGTCTCTGCGAGCCGTGCGGCCATCTCGAAAAGCTCACCTCCAAAGCGGTCGAAGCCGGATTGAAGCATCGCGGCGGGCTCCGGGCCCGGGTGGTCGACGGCGGCACGATCCGCGTAGGCGATCTGATCCACGCCCAACAGTAACGCCGCGACCATCGTCCACCGAGCCGCCACCGTGCAGCCGCTCCCTCCATTGAAGTATCATCCTTGGTCGTAGGAGAGCATCCGCCGTGAGCGAAAACCACGCCAACAACTTCCCTAGGCTTCACAACTCAACCTGGCCAGGCGTAGTCGGCAAAGGCCCGGACTCAGAACCGCCGATCGACCTCGACACGATGATCGAGCTAACCGCCGCAGCCGAGGTCGACGGCGTCAAGTTCGAAGGCGTGGACCTCTTTCTCTGCGCGCCTCACGTCGACATCGACTCATCCGACGACGACCTGAAGCGCTGGGCCGACAAAATCGCCGCCAAGAACCTCGTTGTGGGTTCGGTGGTCTCGCCTGTTTGGCCGCCGGCCGGCGGCGGTTCGGCAATGGACCCCGGCGAAGGGCGTAAGAAATTCCTCGAGCAAGTCACGAAGGCCTGCCGCATCGGCGCGAAGCTGCGCGAGCTAGGCGTCCGACCCTACGGACTCGTGCGTGTCGACTCGGCGACTGGCGTCGACGAATGGGCGCAGGGCGACCCCAAGAAGAACACTGCCGAGATCATCGAGACCTTTCGCCAAGCCTGCGACATCGCCGCCGACCACGATGAACGGATCGCAGCCGAGGGCGAGATCTGTTGGGGCGGCATGCATGGCTGGAAGTACATGCTCGAAGTGCTCGTGGGCGTGGGACGCGACAACATGGGCTTCCAAGCCGACATGGCGCACACCTTGCTCTACCTGCTCGGATATAACGCGCCCGAGAACGCCATCCTCCCGGAAGGCTTCTCCTGGGACGATCCGGCCAAGCTGGATGACGCCCTTCGTGAGCTAACCGCCGCGCTGCGACCATGGACGACCGACTTCCACGTCGCCCAGAATGACGCCACCGTCAAGGGCCAAGGCAGCCACGACAAGACAGGTCGCCATTGCCTGGCCACCGACCCCAACGGCAAATTAGATATCCCGCATCACGCCGGCTTCTGGCTGCGCGACGAGAACAGCGAGCTTACCAAGGCGTGCCGTCACATCTGCTGGGACGGCTGCATGTTCCCCAACGACGTCATGGGCAAGGCTCAGACCTGGAACGACATTCTCGCCGCGATGATCGCGGTCCGCGACGCCCACGGCTGGCGCGAGGACTAGCGAGCGCCATGACGAAACGACTCACCCGCCGCAAGATGCTTGCCGGCATTGCCCTAGCAACCCCATTCGCAGCCTCCTTTGCAGGGGCGGCGCCCCGTCCGGGCACGGCGCCGCTCAAAGCGCCCGTGGGAGTCGACACCTACACGCTGCGCGCCTTCGGCTGGGATGCGTTTCAGATGCTCGACTACGCTTCGCGCATCAAGCTCGACGTCGTGCAATTCTCGGAGTTCCCGCATCTCGGCGCGTATAAGATTGCGACGACCGAGAGTTATCAACAGAAGGTGCGGGCCCGCGCCGACGAGTTGGAAATCCGTCTCGAAATGGGTACCTGGGGCGTGTGTCCGACGAACCTAGGCGGCAATCGCCGCTATGGCACAGCCGAAGAACAGCTCACGCTCGCGATTAACGCTGCCGTCGTACTCGGTTCAAAAAGCGTACGTTGCGTGATGGGCAGCGGCAATCTGCGTCGGAAGGACGGCCCGCTCGAGCGCCACATCGAGGCGATGATCGGCGCCTTTCGCAACGTACGCAACCGCGCCCTCGACGCCGGGGTCAAGTTGGCCCTAGAGAACCACAAGGACCTGCGCGCCACTGAAATGCTTGACCTCGTCGAGACGGCCGGCAAAGACTACGTCGGCTGCTGTCTCGACACCGGCAATCCGATGGAGGTGCTCGAGGATCCGATGGACACCGTTGAAATCCTAGCGCCGGTCGTCGTCACTTCGCACTTTCGGGACTCTTCGCTATGGAAGCATCCTCGCGGCGCCGCGTTCCAATGGACGGCGATGGGCGACGGCAGCGTGCGTATTGGCGAGGTCGTCAAGCGATTCGTGGAGCTCTGTCCCGGCATTCCGATCAACCTCGAGATCATCACCGGACGCCCAGCGAAGGTCCTGCCATACCGCGAGCCCGGTTTTTGGAAGGGCTTCGAGAAGCTCACGGGCGAAGAGCTGATCCGCTTCGACGAGCTCGCCGCGAAAGGTGAGCCACTACTCGCGGGCATGGTAGTTCCGAACAACGATCCGAAGAATCCAGCCTATCAAGAGGCCGTCAAAGAGCAGATGCGAGTGGACTTCGAACGCAGCCTTCGCTTCCTGCGCGACGAGGTCGGGATCGTATCGTCGGCGTAGAAGCTACGTTCTCACCTCGACGATCGTTGCACCGGAACCGCCTTCAGCCTGCTCGGCAGCGAAGTAGCGCTCCACGTGAACGTGCCCTTCAAACAAACTCCACAGGGCGCGGCGGAGAGCCCCCGCTCCGTGACCATGAACGACACGTAGGCGATGCACGTCGCCGAGCACGGCGTCGTCTAGGAACTTGTCGACTTCGTCTTCGGCCTCGTCGACCGTCTTGCCGATGACGTTGATCTCGCTGAGCGAGCTAAAGCTCTTTTCCGAAGCCTGGAAGCTCACTCCTGACGGCAGCTGCCTGGTCTTCGGAGTCTCGCTCGGCGGTGCTAGAAGCTCGCTGATCTCTTCGTTGCGAACCTTCATTCGCAACTGACCGACCTCAACTTCCCAACGCCCCTCGCCAATGCTCTTGACCACACGCCCAGTCGCGCCAAGCCCCCCAAGACGGACTTGTGCACCCTCGCTTATCGGCAGGTTCTCGCCTCCGGCAGCCTTCGCCGCGGGCCCGCCAAGAGCTTCGGAGGAAGCGGTCTGAAAGGTCTGACGGGTTTCACGGAGCGCCCGCGAGGCCGCCTGCTGTGCGCGGGATTCAGCTCGGCGAGCCGAGGCGCCGGCCTCGATGCGCGCGATCGCTTGCTCTAGCGACTCACGCGCCGCGTGCTCGGCTTGGCGCAGTGCCTTCTCGAACCGTCGCTCAAGCTCACCTGTCTTTTTTTTCAGTAGCTTCTCAGACTCCTGCTCAAGTTCGCGCTCACGTTTTTTCAGCTGCTTCTCGGCCTGACGAATTCGCTGCTCTGCTTCGTCTCGCTCACCAACTTGCTTGCGCAATGTTTCGAGGAAACGCGAGGCCTCCTGCTCGCGATCCGCCAACGCAGCGCGGGCTCGTTCAACGATTTCCTTGGGCAGGCCGAGCCGCTCAGCCGCCGCCAAGCCCGCCGATTCCCCCGGTACCCCGAGGCTCATTTGGTGGGACGGAGCGAACGTCTCTCGATCGACGCCCATCGCCGCGCTCACAACATCATTTCTATTCGCAGCGAAGTACTTTAACGCAGGCAAATGCGTCGAAACAAGCGTGAACGCCCCGGTCTGCAGCAGACGGTCGAGTACGGCGGCTCCAAGGGCTCCTCCCTCGTGTGGATCGGTCGCCGATCCAAGCTCATCGAGAATTACCAACGACGCCCCGGTTGCGTCTGCAAGCATGCTCTTCAGCCTCTCGACGTGCGCCGAGAAGGTGCTCAGGCTCTGCTCGATCGACTGCGCGTCGCCGATGTCGGCCAGAATACGCTCGAACCAAGGAAACTGCGCTTCCGCGGCGGGGACCGGCAGCCCGCACTGCGCCATCACGGCCAACAAACCCACCGTCTTGAGCGCGACTGTTTTGCCTCCGGCGTTCGGGCCGCTGATCACCAACGCACGACGTTCACCGCCCAGCTCAAGCCGCAACGGCTCAACCTTACGACCCTCCCGCTTGAGCACATCCTCGAGTAGCGGGTGGCGCGCCCAGTCGAGTCGTACGTTCGGGGACTCGTCGTCGCTGAAAACCGGCAGGCAGCAACGGAGCTCTCTTCCGAAACGCGCCTTCGCGAAAACGAGCTCGAGCTCGCCGAGCACGTGGACGGCTTCGGAGATCTCCGCCGCTCGCTCGCGCAGCTTTTCAGTCATCTCAGAGAGAATCCGGAAGACCTCGCGCGACTCCTCCTCGAGCAGCCGCACCAGCCGGTTGTTTTGGGTGATGGTCTGCAGCGGCTCGATGAAAACCGTCTGACCGGTGGAGCTCGCCGCGTGGACGACCCCGTCCACCTGACCTTTCCAGCTCGCCTTAACGGGAACGACGGAACGGCCCTCCCGGACGGTCGCATAGTTATCTCGTAAGATACCTTTTTCAAAATGTTTACGAACAAATACCTCGAGTGACTGTTGTACTGCGGAACGCTGCTGCTCGACTTGTCGCCGAAGGCGGGCTAGCTCGGAGCTGGCATAATCGGCAAGCCGTCCGCCGGGAAGAATCTTGCCGCCGAGCTCTCGAACCAACGCGGCGAAGTCCGCCAGTCGATCGCTATGGGCTCCGAGCCGAACGCGGCGAGCGCGTTCGCGCCACAAACGTCCTCGAGTCTCCTCTGCTCGCGCCAGCAGATCAAGCAAGGACTGGATCGCAAGCGCCTCAAGCACGGAGCCCTCAGTGAAGAGTTGCTCGGATGCGGCGCGCACGTCGGCAAGAGCCTGGAAACGGGGGGGCGGCGTCAGGTTGCGGCGTTCGCTCGCCTCGGCCTCGCGCAACCACTCCATAGCTTCGCCCGCTTCGGCGATTGCCTCGGACGCAGCGGCCGGTGAGCGCAGCAACGGGTCGTCGGCGAAGTCGGCAAGTCGAGCGCGGCCAAGGTCGGAGGAGATCCACCGCCCCAGCAGAGCGCATACGGCCGGGAGCTCCAACGCTCGTAGTGCAAGGTCGTTCATGGCTCAATGACGGGGGGCGGCCTCTAGGCATGCGCTGACAGGCGTTCGCGCAGGTCGAAGGCTTTGGCGATTACCGGCACGGCTCCTTCGGTCGTTTGTCGCTCACCGACTCGATTGCGCTCTACCCAGGCCGCCTCGTCGGCGTCAGAGCCGGCCCGCAGCGACCCGCCCGTCGGGCTACAGAGGTAATCGATCAGCACGTAGTGATACTGCACCTTCCCTGCTTCGTCGCAGATCACGCGATCGAGTACCTCGACCACATCGACGACGTTTACCTCCAAGCCGACCTCCTCGCGAATCTCTCGACGCAGGCCGTCGATCAGCCGCTCTCCCAGCTCAAGAGCGCCGCCGGGCAGCGACCAAAATCCGCGCATTGGTTCGTTCGCGCGGCGTACCAGCAACACGCTGTCGCCGTCGAGAATCACGGCGCCGACCCCGGCGATCGGACGACTAGGATAGCGTCGAGACATGGCTCCAACAACGATTCCAGCATAGGGCCGGGCAGCGGGCAAGGCGAGCCCCTTTCGCTATGCTACGCTGCGTAGGCGATGCTGCTGCGACGAGACTTCCTGCAAGCCTGTTTCGGCGCCCTACTGCTGAGCGCCAAGGCCTCCTCCAAGAAGAAAAAGAAGGGCAAGGGCGAGGCTGTCCAGACAGGAGTCATCGGCGGTACGGTATTCGATTCGAACCACCGATCGCTGCCGGGCGCGAAAGTCTCCATCTACGAGATTTCGGAGCTCAAGAAGAAGCGCGGCCAGGCGATCTGCGACCGCCGCGGAGAGTTTGCCGTTCGCCTTCCTGCCGGAAAGCAATTCGAGTACGTCGTTCGGGTAGAGGCCAAGCGCTTCGCCACAGCCGAGAGAAAGAGCCAGGTGTACATTGGTGAGCGGGTCAACCTGAACTTCGTACTCGATCGTGAGCCGTGAGCTCTTGGCCGCCAAGCGAAGCACGAAACGCTCAGGCAGATTCGTCCGTCAAACTGCTGCCGCGTCTCACGCTACACTGAGAGGCGATCGTGGAGTCTTAGCTATGAAAACCTCTCGCCGCGCATTCGTACTTTCGCTATTCGCCGCCGGGACGGCGTCCGCCCAGTTCGGCCTCAACAAGAAGAAGAAAGAACCTCCCACCAGAACTGTCAAGGGAGAGGTGATGTCCGAGCAGGGGGATCCGATAGCCGCCGTCGTGCAGCTCAAGAACACCAAGACCCTCAACGTCAAATCCTTCCACGCAACCGCAAGAGGCGAGTACTACTTCCACGGCCTCGACCTGAACGTGGACTATCAAATTAAGGCCTTCGCCAAAGGATTCCAAGAGCGCACACGCACAGTCAGCACCTTCGACGATCGAAAGGAGCTGATCTATAACTTCGAGCTCAAGAAGCAGTGAGCCGCACCTCGGCTCTTGTAGCGGCGGCGCTGCTGGTCGCAGCAGCCTGCTCGGGGCCGCGAATCGAAGACGTCTCTCTCACGGAGCTGATCGCGCAGGCCGAGGAGCCGCAAGCCGCAGCCTCGGTAATCTACCTATGGGCCCCCTGGAGCCGTCAGTCGGTTGAACTAGCGCCGTCGTTCCAGGAACTCGCGGCTGAGTACGGTCTCCTCGACGTCGCCTCTTACTCGGTTTGCGTCGATGCCCGTACCGACTGCGACGAAGCCATTCTCAAGCTGCCGGGTGACGCATTCCTGCGTCTGGAAGAGCCGTTCTCCGAGGTAGTCGAGGGGCTCAAAATCGCCGACCTGCCGGCCATGCTGGCGTACGATTCCGAAGGAAAGTTGTTTGTGGAGATGTCCGGCGCGGATCGAATCGACGGCCTACGCCCCGAGGACATCGCCGACGCGATAGACTCGGTGCTCGCGCCGAGTGATGAATGACAACCGATTCGGCGATCAATCGGCCGGGCCGAGATACCAAGGGGGCGCCGCAGTTCGCACGGCGCCCCTCAGAAACAAAACAGTTCAGCCGCTAGGGCAGCATCGGCTCGTCGATCGTATAGTCAACGTCCAGCGCGCCGAGAAAGGCCACCAGATCGGCATTCTCCTCGTCGCTCAAGTTCGCGTCCCTAGCATCGGCGAGGTTCGTCTCGTCAAGCCATTGGTTCGCCTTGCCGCCGCTGGTCATCAGCTCGACTGCCTCCTCTAGCGTCGCGACGCTGCCGTCGTGGAAGTAGGGGCCGGACTTCGAGATGTCCATCAGAGTCGGCGTCTTGAAGGCCCCGGTGTCCTTCTCGTCGCCCGATACTTTGCCTCGGCCGATGTCGGGAGTCTCGGCATCCATGCCGATGCCGACGTTGTGATATTGCAGGTCGGTCAGCAGAAGGCCGTCGTGGCAGTTGGTGCACTTCGCCTTCTCGGAAAAGATCTGCCAACCGCGCGTCTCCTGTTCGTTAAAGGCCGAGGCGTCGCCGCCGCGAAACGCTTCCCAGCGCGAGCCGGATGCGACGATCGTGCGCATGAACGAGGCTACGGCCTGAGCGACGGTGTCAGGAGTGGCCGGCCCTCCGAAGACTTCTTGGAACTGGTCGGCATAGCCGGGAATCGCGTTGAGGTTGGCGCAGATGTCATCCATCGAAGGAGCGCCGTCATTTCCCGAGGCGCCCATATTGCCGCCGCCCCAAGCGCCTTTGACTTGAGCTTCAAGCGCTCCCGAACGGCCGTCCCAGTAGAACTGGCTGTGGTATCCAATGTTCCACAGCGACGGGCTCGAGCGCGTCAGGGTCTTATCGAACGCGCCGATCGCGACGGGCTTGCCGTCAGTCAATCCGTTTTCTTTCAAATGGCAGCCATAGCAGGACCTCACCCCGTCTCCGCTGAGACGAGCGTCGTAGTAGAGCTGCTTGCCGAGGGCGACTCTTTCGGCCGTCAGCGGGTTATCGGCGGGAATCGCCATGGCCGCGTAGCCTGCGATCTCGGGCCACTCCGAGGCCGGCTCCACCGCGGATTCAGGTTCTTCTGTGGGGGCGCCGCCGCAGCCGGCAAACACGATCACAGCAACAAACAATACAGCGAGAATCTTCGTCGAATCTTTCCTTCGGTCGGCCTTCATTCCATCTCCTCCCGTAAAGCCATGCACAGGGAACCGCGCGGACGAACGTCCAGTGGGGGGCGGTCTTCCATGCAACACGCCATTATACCCGCGCCGCAAGCCTAATTCCATCCGGCTCGCCGGTCGGATAACCTAGTCTCGGCGCCCTCGCTCCGCCGACGGCCTCGCACGCACGCATTTATGGGACTCAAAGAGTACCGCGACAAGCGCGACCTCGCCCGAACGCCCGAGCCGGCCGGCGGCGAGCTCGATCCCTCATCGCACGGCCGTTTCGTCGTTCAGAAGCACCAAGCGCGGCGCTTGCACTACGATCTGCGGCTTGAGATCCGCGGCTCCTTGAAGTGTTGGGCCGTCCCCAAGGGACCGTCGCTCAATCCAACAGTCAAAAGGCTCGCGGCGCGAACCGAGGATCACCCTGTCGAGTACTTGGACTTCGAGAAGGTCATCCCACAGGGAAACTACGGCGCCGGGACGATGATCGTCTGGGACATGGGCGATTTCACATCAGAAGGTGATCTCTCCGCAGCAGCACAGATCGAACGCGGCGAGCTGAAATTCCGCCTGCACGGCAGCAAGCTCGGAGGCAGTTGGGTCCTGGTCAAGACCAAGTCGCCTTCGTCCCGCAAGAGCTCGGGGGAAGAATGGCTGCTGATCAAACATCAAGATGCAGCCGCCGATCCAGATTGGCGCATCGACGACGACCTCGAGAGCGCGCTCAGCGGACGAACGATCGAAGAAGTACGCGACGGCGACCCTCCCTCTGGGGCATCTCGCGGAGGTGCTGCCGCGCTAGAGGGAGCGGAGCCGGCGGCCTTGCCCAGCGATCTCGCGCCGATGCTGGCTACGCTTGGGGACAAGCCTTTCACCCATCCGGATTGGGTCTATGAGCTCAAGTGGGACGGCGTCCGCGTCCTGGCCGTGGTCGAGCACGGCCAGCTTCGTCTGATCTCTCGCAACGGCCGGGACGTCACTGCTCACTACCCTGAGCTCGCCGGCTTGCCCGACGCACTACGAGCCCGTACCGCCGTTCTCGACGGAGAGATCGTCGTTCTTGACGAGCAAGGCCGCTCCGATTTCGGACGGCTTCAATCGAGGATGCACGTAGAACGGCCGTCGCCGGCGTTGCTGCGCGACACCCCCGTAGTCGCCTATTTCTTTGATCTACCCTATTGCGACGGCTACGACCTACGTTCGGCCACACTGCTTGCGCGCAAGAGTCTGTTGAAAGACCTGCTCAACGCCAACGGGCCGATCCGCTATTGCGACCACGTCGCAGAGGCGGGAGAACAGCTCTTTGGACTCGCCCGCGATCACGGCGCCGAGGGAGTCGTGGCGAAGCGTGCAGACAGCGCCTACGTCTTTGGCCGTAGTCGCGATTGGCTCAAGATCAAGGCGGTTCGAGAAATCGATGTCGTCATAGGCGGATTTACCGGACCTCGCGGAGGACGTGAGCATCTCGGCGCCATACAGGTCGGGGTCTACGGGCCCGACGGTCTGCGCTTCCTAGGCGGCGTTGGCAGCGGCTTCACGTCCGAATCGCTCAGCGCACTGGCCGCCGGCCTCATGGCGATCAAAAGCGACCGCTGTCCCTTCCTTATAGAGCCAAAGACGAAAGAGCTGTCGCGCTGGGTCCTTCCCGAGCTCATCGCGCGGGTCTCCTACTCAGGTTGGACGCGCGACGGCCGATTGCGGCATCCGGTCTTCCGCGGACTGCGCGACGACGTCGACGCCGCCGACTGCGTCCTCGAAGAGGATCGCGCCGAGACGAAGCCGCCCGTCGTTCACGCGCCCGCGATCGAGGGTATCCCCGTGCTGCGAGAGCGCAAAGAAATCGAGCAAGAGCTCTTCAACGGCAAGCGCGAAAGCGTCCGGATCGAGATCGGCGGCAAGTCCGTTCGCCTCACCCACCTGAACAAGATCTACTTCCCTGAGCCCGGCTACGCCAAGCGGGACTTGCTCGCCTACTACTACGGCGTCGCCGATTCTATCCTGCCTTTTCTGCGTGACCGGCCGCTCGTGCTGCATCGATTCCCAAACGGAATCGAGAGTAGCTCGTTCTACCAAAAAGACTGCGGCGAGGGCGTTCCGGACTGGATGGACCTTGCCGTCATACCGTCCGAAGGAAGCGGTCGCGACATCCGCTACTTCGTGGCGAACGACCTGCCGGCGCTGTTGTACCTCGTGAACCTCGGGGCGATCGAGATGCACCCCTGGTCGAGCCGCACCGACGACCTCGAAAGTCCCGACTATGTGTTTTTCGACCTCGACCCGACCGAAGAGACGCCGTTCTCGACGGTCGTTTCCGTAGCTCGGCGCGTCCTCAAGACGCTCAACGACTTGGATCTCCGTCCCTTCCTGAAGACCTCCGGCGCCAGCGGCATGCACCTCTACTTGCCGCTCGAGCGAGACTACAGCTACGAGCAGGCGCGCGCGTTCGCCGAGATCGTCGCGCGTGTGGTCCTAGCCAAGATGCCGAATGAAACGACAATCGAGCGGATGACGGACAAGCGCGGCCCAGGCAAGATCTACCTTGACTACTCACAAAACGCCTATAGCCGCCCACTCGCCGCCGTCTACAGCGTTCGGCCCTACCCGCTCGCCACCGTGGGAGCGCCAGTCGCAGCCGCCGAGCTAAGACAGACGCTGACGCCTGACCGCTTCGGCATCAAGACCATGCCGGATCGACTTATGCGCAAGGGAGACCTCTGGTCGACCTTCTGGGCCAGTCGCAGCCGAATCGAGTCGGCGCTCGCCGAGCTAGGGCAGTACTTGACGACCCAGAAAAACCATCGGTAATAGAATTAGATAAGGTCTCTATCAACTAGACAACAAGTGCTTTAAGTAATTCAACTACCTTGATTCTGCTCAGGGCTTATATGTAATGTGAAATACATTTTTACGGCCATCTAGTACGCTTGGCCGCACCCGTGCCCAGATCCACTTGTCGTACTAGGACCAGTAGTAGGGCAAGGTACGGCAATTCCAGTGCAAACCTTGGGCGAATCTCCTGCTTAGCCCCCCTCCAATGCCCTGTGTCTGAACGATCGTATGATGGACGACAATCAGTGCAGCGGCCTCTGACTGCAAGCCGTTAGAAGTATGCCAGCCCCCTGTTCAATGCTGGGTTCGATCGCACCCCGGAGGCCGTGTGCTGCCGGAGCATAGCGGCGAGCAAGCGCCGCCCAGCCCCGTCAGCGAGGCCCAACTCGTCAAAGACGCAGCCACTGCTTACCGGGCGGGAGACAAGCCTCGCGCACGGGCGCTGCTCGCTCAAGCGGTCCGAATCAACCCAAACAACGAGCTTGCCTGGCTGTGGAGCGCCTCCGTCGCGAGCAGTCAAGCCGAGGCCGTCCGAGGTCTAGAGCAGGCGCTGCGGCTGAACCCTGACAACCAGAAAGCCAAGTTCTGGATGGCGAAGCTCGCCAAACAGGCAGGGCGGCAATCCGTCGCCAAACCCGAGCCTTCGCCCGCCCCACAGGCCGCCGGCACAGTGGCCAAAGCGACACAGTCTCCAGCCCCTAAACCTCCGGCGACGACTCGCGTTCTCGAGGCTGAGTCGCCCAAGGTTCAGCCCAAGGTCCAATCGACGGGAGCCGCCGACAACGACGGCCGAATCAGCCTCACGCAACAAGCCACGGCATCGGCTGCGCAGTCGGAGGCGACGCCTCCGAACCTAGCGGCAGCAAGCCAGCCGATAGGGAGCCAGCCGGCGGCAACCGAGCCGACAGTGAAGTTTGCCCCCCCGCCGGCCCTGTCGCGGCAATCTCCTTTGAGAGCTACTCTGCTTGGGCTGGGCGAGGTGACTGCCTACAAGAACCCGGAGGAGGCAGAGACCCCGGCGCAGTACCACTCCGAAGTGTGTCCGGTCTGTCGGGAGGGAGCTGTTCCTTCGGCGCCTTGCGGCGGATGCGGATGCCTGAGCGACTTGGCAGCCCCTGACGACATCTCCAAGAACAACGGCTGTCGACGGGACATCGTGCGAAAAGCGCTCGATCGGCTGACGGATGATCTCGAGCATCGCCCCAGCGCCGAAATCAACGTCGCACTCGCCGTGGCGCACCTGAACCTCAAGGACTCCGAAGCAGCCGTAAAGTGCCTCAAAGAGGCCTGCCGTCTCAATCCTACAGACGGCTTGCTCGCGCGAAACCTAAAAGAGCTGACTTCTCGGCGGCTCATTCTGGTCGTCGACGACAGCCAGACGGTCGTCCGCAGCGTCCAGTTCGCGCTCGAAACGGAGTGCTTCCGCGTCCGCACGGCCCACGATGGCCTACAAGCCCTCGCCAAACTGGACCAAGAGATCCCCGACCTGATCCTGCTCGACGTCACCATGCCGCGCATGGACGGCTATCAGGTCTGCAAGGTGATCAAGAACAACGATTCTACGCGCCACGTCCCCGTAATCATGCTGTCCGGCAAAGATGGCTTCTTCAACAAGGTTAAGGGCAAAATGTCCGGCGCCTCCGAGTACATTACGAAACCCTTCGACACTCATTCTCTAGTAGAGACGGTGCGAGAGCGCATCCCGTCCTGACTGGCCGAGACCCGATGCCTGCCAAACAGAAAGACGAACCCGCGGCGCCGATCGAAAAGACACCGGCGGCTGCGGTCTCTCCCGCCCCTTCCCAGGAGAGTCGGGATCGGCGCAGCATGATTGACAACCTGCGCTCCGCCCTCGCTTCAGCGTCCCAACAGTCGTCGGAACGGGCCGCGCCGGCGCCCGCCTACATCGGTTTTCAGTTAGGCGAGCTCTACTATGCCGCCCCTCTTGAGAATGTGATCGAAGTAGATCGGCCCTCACACCTGGTTCCTGCGCCGAACGCGCCGGAACTCGTGCAGGGCGTGACGAACCTGAGAGGCGACATTGTCTGCCTGATGAATCTGCGTCAACTTCTTGGCTTGCCTTCGGAGTCCGCGGGCACACAGAGCCGCCTGCTGCGCGTTCGCGGCGGAAGCCGTGGGATCGAAGCCGCGATCATCGTCGACTCGACGTATGCTATCGGCCCCAACGCCAGCCTTTCAACTGCGGACTCGAAAGATCCGAAAACGCCGCGATTGCTCTGCATGAATCAACTCCTCGACACCCCCCCTGTCGCCGAGCTTTGCGAATGAAGCTAGACCGCTAGACGGGAGGTGAGATCTAAATGTTCATGAGGAGGGCCGGTTTCGGCTCCAAGCTAGCCGTGCTCGTTGCGGCGCTCGGCGTCCCTGTAGCCGCCGTCGGGTGGCTCTATCTAGAAACTCTAGACGCTCAACGCCTCGCCGCCGCCGAGCGGCTCGACGGCGTGCAGGCCGTTCGAGTAGTTCGAGGTGTGCTTGAGTCCGCGCTCGAATCCCAGGACGCCCATGGGGCCATCTCGCTCGACGCCGTTGCGTCAGTGGAGCAGCGCAGCAGTCTGGCGCCCGAAAACGCGGCTAGGATCGAAGATTCTCTGAACAGCCTCGCTAGCGATCCTGCGGAGCGAGTCGAGGCGATGGTCTACCTCATCGCCAATCTCGGCGACGAGACCGGCCTGACCGTCGATCCGGACACTTCAACTCGCACCATCAGCCGCGTCGTCTCGCAATCGATTCCCTCAACCGCCGGCCTACTGCGAGCCCCGGAAAAGGTTGAGACGGTCTCGCCGATCGATGCCACGGTTACTCGGAACACGGACTCGGAAAATACTGACGTCGTCCAAGAGGCGCCCCAGCAGCAAACTGCCTTAGATGCGACTCTCGAGGAGTCCGCTCCCGTTACTCTCGTTGCCACCTCGCCGCGGGTGAACGTGCATGCCGCTGCGGCTCAGCGACGCTTCCAAAGAGTGCTAGCCGATCTCGCTGCGGCCGACCCCGGCTTAGCCGGGCAGCTCGAGAGCGTCTCGACGCAAGCTCAGAAGTCGATGGCGGCTTGGGCGGCCGAGCAGGAGAGCTCGTGGACAAGCCCTCCCGATGACTCTTATCGCCGCCAGGCGTCCGCCGCGTTGTTCGCTCTTGAAGACGCCTTGTTGAACGAGCTCGATCAACGCTTGGCACAAGCGCTCGCGACGCACCAGCAAGAGCGCTATGCGCAGCTTGGCGCAGCCGGATTCGTTCTAGCGCTCGCACTTGTCTTGGCGCTTCTCTTCTACCGCTCCTCGATTGGTCAGCTCACGGGGATCAAGTCTGCACTTGAACGTCTCTCGAAAGGCGATTTCAACGCTCGCGCAGAAGTGCGAGGCAGCAACGAGGTCCGGCAAGTCGCCGGGGCGCTCAACGAGGTGATCGAAGACCTCGCTCTCCGCATGAAGTCCGTTGAAGAACGCGAGCACATCGAAGAGAGCATCGAACATCTGCTTGAGGACCTAGCCGGGGTCGCCGAAGGCGACGCGGCTCGCGATTCCCAATCTGCCTCCGGGCTCACCAGCTCCATCGCTCAGTCCTTCGACTCCATGGTTGGCGAGCTGCGAAACGCTATTTCGCAGGTGCAAAGCACAGCGACTCAGGTCAGCGGCGCGGCGAACAAACTTCAAGATGCGACCGACCAACTCGCGGAGGGCAGCATTCAACAATCGGCTCGCATCGCCGACGCAACTTCCGCCGTCGACGAGATTACGGAATCGATCAATCAGGTCTCAACGAACGCCGCCGAAGCCGCTGAAGTCGCCCAAGACGCCTTGGCAAACGCTCGGCGGGGAGTCGACGCGGTTGCCAAGACGATTGCCGGCATGGGATCAATCCGCGAGCGCGTACAAGGAACAGCCAAGCGCATCAAGCGGCTTGGCGAAAGCTCGCAAGAGATCGGCGAGATCGTCCAATTAATCGGCGATGTCGCAGATCGCACCTCGATTCTCGCTCTCAACGCAGCAATAAAGGCAGCCAACGCGGGTGAAGCCGGGCATGGCTTCGCCCTAGTCGCAGAACAGATGGAGCAGCTCGCAGAGCGTGCCTCGGAGGCGGCTCAGCGAATCTCCTCGGTAATTCAATCCATCCAAGGCGAGGCGCAGGCGGCCGTCACAGCGATGGAAGACGCCACGTCTGAGGTAGTCGGCGGCTCGTCGCTCGCAAACGAGGCCGGTGAGACGCTGGAACAGGTCGAGAGCGTATCCCAGCAGCTCGCCGAACTCATTGACTCGATCTCCGCCGCTTCGCGGCGGCAGGAGCGCGGCTCGGCGTCAGTCGCTCGCTCGATGAATGATATCTCCGGCGTTACACAACAGACCGCCTCCGGGGCTAGCGAAACGGCAGCGTCGATCCGTAATCTGGCAAAGCTTGCAGACGATCTTCGAGAGTCGGTCAAGCCCTTCCGCTTGCCCGCCGATGTTGGTTGAGGGAAATACGATGAACGCACCCCTTGATCGAGAGTTAGTCGGAATCTTCCGAGACGAAGTGCGCGCCGGCCTCCCGGCGATTCAAGGCTCTCTCGCGCGTCTTTGGACGGGAGCCGATTCCGGTGAGGAACTGCGCGAACAGCTCGAGCATCTGCGCTCGGCCGCTTCACTCGTCGGCCTACCCGTCGTGAGCGGCGTCTCGGAGGTCTTGGAGGACACTCTCGACACAGACCTCTCGCTGGATGAGTCCTCCGCGGAGGCTTTCAGCGGGGCCATCGACGCGATGGCCTCTTGGCTTGATTCCATGGCGGAAGGCCAAGGCGACGACCGGGCGCCCGTGGCCGGGGCAGTCGTAGCCCTTCGGCGCGCGCTCGGTCAGCCGGAAGACGGCGATTCTGCGGCGCTGAAGTCGATCGTAGTCAACTGGGCCGAGACTTCCGAGCCCAGTGAGGTCGCGGACGCCGTGATGCCTCCGCCTCCAGGGTTTGAGGACGACTTCAAGCCCGACTTCGGAGGCGCTCAGGCGGAAGAACCGGCAGCGGCAGCGTCCCCGCCGTCGACCACCGACTTCTCGGGGGAGATGATTGAGATCTTCCGTTGCGAAGCCGAGGAGCACATCGCGGCGGTTCAAGCCGAACTGACCGCCCTGGAGAGAGACCCGACCCAATCGCATCGAATGGTAGAGGTCCGCCGCAGCGTCCACACGCTGAAGGGAGCAGCCGGGGTGGTGGGTCTAGACTCGGCCTCAACCCTGGCTCATCGCCTTGAAGATGTGCTCGACGCGCGCCCCGCGAACGCGCCGGTCGACACAATTACCATCGAAGTCGTTCAGCGGACTTTGGAGTGGATCGTTGAATCGGCTTCAGGTTCTCCGGACGCCGGCAGCCTGGCCAGGCGCCATGGCGATCTAATGAAAGCCTGTGATGGGCTGGCGGAAGCACAGGCGAGCCAGACGGCGCCGCCTGTCGAAGCCGCCCCCGAGGACTCCACGCCAAGCGCGCCAGGACAATCGGTCCGGGTCTCTGTCGACGGCGTCGAGCGCCTCAATAGCGATGTCGAAAGCATCATCATTGCTCACTCAGGACTCGACCAGGCGCAGACCCAGTACGTTCACGAGATGCAGGAAATGACGCTGAGCCTCCAGCGACTTCGCCGTGTGGCAGGCGAGATCGAAAGCGACTATGGAGTTCGTGCGCTAGCTTCGGGAGCCCCTGGCGAAGACAACTCCAAAGCGGCCGGCGACTTCGACCCGCTTGAGCTCGATCGCTACAGCGAGTTCCATCTACTTTGCCGGGATCTCTCGGAAACCGCCGCCGATCTGGCTTCCGCGGGAGTTCGTCTCACCTCCATCGGAACCACTTTCCGGTCTTCGATCACCCGCATCGGCGGGCTTGCCTGTGAGCTTCATGGTGGATTTAGCAGGCTCAAGACCGCGCCGGTATCCATTCTCGCTCCGCGGCTCGAACGGGCCGTGAGGGTTGCCGCCGATCGTGCCGGCAAGTCGATTCGCCTAACTTGGAAAGGCGAAGAGGCACGGCTAGACAGGACCCTTCTCGACTCTCTGACCGGACCGCTCGAGCACGTGCTGCGCAACGCCGTAGACCACGGCATTGAGACGCCGCAACGACGACGCGAACAAGGTAAGAACGAAGAAGGCGTCATCACGATACGCGTGATCGCCGAGAAAGGGTCTGCGTCCATCGAGATCGAAGACGACGGCGCAGGTTTCGACTCCGAGGCGATCCTCTCGAAGGCCGTCGCCGCCGGACTGCTCAGCAAAGCCCCTCCGGCGGGCGCCGTGCCCGGACTTCTCTCGGAACTGATTTTCGAGCCCCGCTTTTCGACCGCCTCGGCGGTCACCGAAACTTCGGGGCGCGGAATCGGTCTGGACGCGGTACGCGCGAAACTACGGGAGCTCGGGGGAACCGTCGAAGCTTCTTCCGAGCCCGCAGCGGGAACCAAGTTCGTTCTGCGACTTCCTTCCGGCGCCGCCGCCGTGAAGCTGCTGTGCTGCGAGGTGCGCGGGCAGAAGTACGCCCTGCCGTTCTCCAGCGTGGTGCGCGTTTCGCGAGTCTTGCGCGGTGCGCTCCAGTGGGCCGATGAAGGGCTGCAGTTCGAGCTCGAAGGTCGTACTTGGCCGGCAGTTGACATCGGCGAGGCGCTATGTCTTCCGGGCGATGCCACGCCGGACCCGCGAGGGGCGCCAGCGCTGATCGTGCGCGGCCGAGACGGAGAGAAGGTGCTTCTGGTCGATCGTTTAGATCCCACGCGAGAGGCGCTGGTCAAACCGTTGGGCCGCCTATTGCAGGGCGTGCGCGGATTCTCGGGAGCCGCTCTCATCGGCGAAGGTGATCTGATGCTGGTGCTCAACCCGGCCGAGCTGAACGCCCCGGAAGAACGCGATCTATTTTCGCAAGACGCGCAACAAGCAGAGCCCTCCCAGACCACGCTCGACGCTCTGATCGTCGACGACTCGCTCAGCGTTCGTCGCGTCGTGTCGAAGCTGCTCTCAGCTCACGGCTGGCGCTGCCGCCTCGCTCGCGACGGCGTCGAGGCGCTCGAGAGCATCGCTGAACGGCGGCCCGATGTCGTGCTGGCTGACGTCGAGATGCCTAACATGGACGGCTACGAGCTGTTGACTCAGCTTCGAAAGGAGGACTCGACCGTATCGCTGCCAGTCGTGATGCTCACTTCACGCGCCGGCGAGAAGCATCGCCGCCGAGCGTTCGAGCTGGGAGCCAACGGCTACCTAGTGAAGCCGTTCCAGCACGGACCGCTGCTCGAAGCCCTACGAAACGCCGCGCGAACCGCGGACGACGTCAAGGGGCCGGGCGCCTAGCGCAAGAAGGCTGAAACGAGAAAACGGGCGGAGTTACCACCCCGCCCGCCCTTGCGCGTTCCCACAAACGCGTCTCTGAAAAGCAAGGACGGAACCCCCCGCGCGCCCGTCATGGTGGAGGATCCCGCCCAGCGCTTGGACAGCTGTTACACCGCCCAAACCTTGTTCTCGCTATCGGCTATCCACGCAGCTCCGAGCCTTTCGGCTGGGCCACATACCCGACAACGCGATCTTTCTTAATGCCGGTAACGACAACCTCGTAAGGTCGGGTCGCACCCTGCACATAGAACTGAACCGGCTCGTTGAGGTGACGGTCTTTCTTCACCACCAACTTGTCGTCAGCCAGGATCTCAATGGAATACTTGTTTCCCTTGGCGTCGGTCTTTCGCAGCCGCAATTGGATGTCCCCCACCCGCGTGCGCTTCTTCGACTTCGCCAGGTTGAATCCCGTCAAGCTGCGCTCGTTGAGAACCTTGAGCTCGTGGATGTCGGCGCCTTGCTCACCGACTTTTCCCGTCAACTGATCGACTCCGCCTTGCGTGCTGCGCAGAGCACTCTCGGTCTGGCGGAGCCCTTCGCGTGTCTCGTCGAGATCGCCGCGAACGCCCGTCACCTCTCCACGAACCTCGTTGACTCCAAGACCGTTCTTGCTTGCCATCTCGTCGACTCGCCCGAGTTCGCCAAGAAGCATGTCTTGCTGCTTTCTCTGCTTCTCGGCCACCGACGTCGCCAATCGATCACTCTGCTTGCGGGCCTCGCTGCGCGCGCGGGAACCGGCTTCACGAGCCGTCTTGTCCAATTCCTTCTTGAGCGCCAGCACCTCGCGCAACTGTTTACCGGTGTCCATTTCCAGGCGCTCAGAGATCGAGGCAACCTGCTCTTCCAGATCTTGACGAGCTACGGCAGAGTCAGCTTCTAGAGCCTGGAACCGGGTAGCCCAGTAAAGATTCGACAGCGCGAAGACAGCGATGACCGCACCCCACAAGATTGCTTTCCGTGGGCCGGCCGATGATTTTGTACTATTGTTTTCCATCTTTGCTTGCTCCTTATCGGGCCCGAAGGCCTCGGTGTTTTAAAGGATGCGTAGCGGCCGCTGCGATCGGTGTACCTTTATGCATCCGGCGGGCCAAACCAACCCATAATCACCCCAATCGACCATAACCAATTCATATACCTCCACTTAGGCGAACGCCAGCATCTCCCCAGAATGTTCCGAACAGCGTGTAATTCCTGCCCGGCCCCGGGTAAAGACTGCCCTGCCGTCGAGCCGATACTGCGATAATTCCTCGCTCGGACCTACAATCGAATCTCCGGCCGCGCCGCCGTAGGCAGCGCGCCGGCTCTCGCCAAATGTTGCCTTCCTCTCGCCGCAACGAGCTGCTCGTACTGCTTTTCGCTTGCTTGATCTACCTCGTCTCGATACCAAGCCCGCCGTCCTTGATGGATGACGTGGACGCGGTGCAGGCGACGATCGCGCGCGACATGCTCGAGTCGGGCGACTGGGTCACGCCTCGGCTCAATGGCGTTCGCTACCTAGAGAAACCTCCGCTCAAGTACTGGATGATCGCTGTCAGCTACAAACTCCTCGGCGTCGAAGACTGGGTTGCCCGCCTGCCGCTTGCGCTTTGCACCGTGGCGCTGTGCTGGCTGACCTACAGGTTCGCTCTCTGGGCGTTCGGCAATCCGACCGCCTTGTACGCTGGGCTGACCCTGACGGCTTCGATCGGGCTATGGCTATTCACCCGGGTGCAGATCTCGGACGCGATACTGACGCTGACGATCACGCTTGCGATGTGGGGCGTCTTGCGCACGCTCGACGAGCGCGAAACCCACCCGCGACTATGGGCTGCGACGACCGGCGCTGCGCTAGGAACCGGCTTGCTGCTCAAAGGACTGATCGCCCTGGTCATTCCACTCTCGGCCGCGCTAGTCTATCTGGCCGTCTCGGGACGGTTGTTTGAGCGCACTACGTGGCACTCGCTACGGCCGCTCTCAACCCTGCTGATCGCATTCGCCGTCGCGGCGCCTTGGCACGTTCTCGCCGTGCTCCGCAACCCTCCCTATTTCGATTTCAGCCTTTCGAGCGAGCCCGGAACCTTTCGCGGCTTCTTCTGGTTCTACTTCTTCAACGAGCACCTCTTCCGCTTTCTCGGCACGCGCTATCCCAAGGACTACAACACTGTGCCGCGACTTGCGTTCTGGCTCTTCCACCTGTTGTGGCTCTTTCCCTGGAGCGCCTTTCTCGGCGGCGTCTTTGCTCTGGACTACAAGTCCTCCGACCGGGCGGCTCGTACGCGGCGCTTAGCTCTGTGCTGGACGGGCTTCGTGCTGGTGTTCTTCACCCTCTCAACGTCGCAGGAATACTATTCGATGCCGTGCTATCCCGCGCTGGCAATGCTCTTGGCGGGAGGTTTCGAACGCGGCGGGAACCCGGTTCGTGTCGGCCGCAAGGTTCTGGGAGCACTCTTGGCGATATTCGCGGCGACGTTGGCCACGATCTTCTGGTTGGTGCGAGATGCGCCCGCCGAAGGGGACATTTCGCGCGCATTAACGGCCAACCCCGAGCTCTACACCCTGTCGCTCGGCCACATGGCTGATCTCACCTTGAGCGCTTTCGCCTACCTCCGCGTGCCCGGGGTTCTGACCGGCGCGGCGCTCGCCGTCGGTCTCTTCGCGCTCATCAAGCTCCGGGATCGCTCGCTTGCGCCGGCGCTGGCGCTGATGATGACGCTCTTCCTGCAGGCTGCAAGGCTGGCCCTGATCTCCTTCGACCCCTATCTAGGGTCGAGACCGCTGGCCGACGCCTTGAACGCTGCACCACCAGGCGAGTTGATCGTCGACAACCAGTACTACGCGTTCTCATCGGTCTTCTTTTATGCAAACCGTGATGCGCTGCTTCTGAACGGACGCGTCAACAATCTCGTCTACGGCTCCTACGCGCCCGACGCCCCGGACGTATTCATCGATGATCAGCAATTCGCCGATCTGTGGAGCCGGGACGAGCGACGCTATCTATGCATTGAGGATCCGATGCTGCCTCGAATACGTCGTTTGGCGGGACAGGACGAACTCTTCACCATCGCCGCCGGCGGCGGAAAGAGCCTCCTCAGCAATCGGCCGCTCGACTCGAAGGGAGCTCCGTGAGCGCCCCGCAGTAGGCCTTTCGACCGAGAGACATATCAGTGGAAGCCCGGAGGGTTTGCTCGGCCAGTCGTATATATAATCAACACTGCCAATCTCGGATACGAGACACCCCTTGGCGAACAAGAAGTACTACGAAATCAGCATGTTCTGGACGGTCGGTATTCCCGTCGTCCTGGCGACGCTCGGCTACTACGCCTACAACGAGGCGGGCTTTCTCGGCAGCCATACTCGACGAATCCTCGGCCCGATCTTTGACCCGATCATCGCTTTTTTTGGACGGCTCTTTTGATTGCCGCGACGCCGAACCTCTCGGATTGATGGTTCGGTCAGGCGGTCAACGAACCCGTCAACATTTTCTGCGATTGATCTCGCTATTTCTCTCGTAGTATGATCCCACTGGGCCGTATTTTCGGCCTGACTTTCTATTTTCGAGGAACTAGTGAGTGTTGGATCAGATTTTCGCTTCGCATGGCGTGCTCTGAGTAAGCGGCGCCTGACCTTTTTTCTAGGCGTCGTTACCGTGATGCTTGCCGTAGGCGTCGGCACAGCAATCTTTTCGATCGTAAACGCGATTCTCTTCTCGCCGCTGCCGTTCCAGGATCCTGAACGCCTGGTGATGATCTGGAACGTCAACGAGGTCGAAGGTTTCGGGTTGGAGCAAGCGCGCGCCTCGGGGCGGTCGATGTCTCGACCGGAACTGCGTGAGTGGCTGAATGACTCCGACGTTTTCGAGCACATGGTCGGATTTTCGGCGAACGTGCAGGTCATCACGAACACCGAGTCCCCGGAATTAACTCACGCCTATCGCACGACCCCCGGGGTATTTCGCATGCTCGGCGCGGAGCCGATCCTGGGACGCGGCTTCGTACCCGAAGAGGAAGAGCTCGGAGCCGAGCCGGTCGTCGTGCTTCGGCACAACTTCTGGATTCGCCGCTATAACGGCGACCTCAACATCCTGGGAGAGAAGCTCTATCTCGAAGGCACGCCGTACACGATCGTAGGCGTGATGCCGCCCGAGTTCGTATTCTTCAATCGTCAGTCGGAGCTGCTCACCCCGAGACCGCTGCGCCCCGCCTCCGAGCGTGACGACCGCAGCAACCGCAACTATCGCGCAATGGCTCGCCTCCGCGACGGAATGTCGCTCGATCAGGCTCAGGCCCGCGCCGACATTTTTTCCGAGAAGCTTGCTGAGCAATATCCCGAAACCAATAGGGCATGGCGCGTCAAGCTCATTCCGATCGGCGAGGACTCGGCGGGGGAAGCGCGCCCGGCGATGATCGTTCTCTTCGGCGCTGTCCTGTGCGTGCTGCTGATCATGTGCTCGAACGTGGCCAATCTGTTGCTCGCGCAGGCGTCGAGCCGGGGAAAGGAGTTGGCCCTGCGCGCCGCACTCGGCGCAACTCGTTGGCGTCTGGCTCGCCAACTGCTTTTTGAAAGCTTTCTGGTGGCGGGCGTCGGAGGCGCACTGAGCCTGGGACTCTCATATGGTTTGATCGAGATGTTCCGCAACTACGGCCCCGACCGTTTCGGCGGCGCGAAGTATCTGCTGCAGATGGATCAGATAGGGCTCGACGCAACCGTCGTAGTCTTTGCCCTGGCGGCGTCGACCCTGTCGGCTTTGCTCTTCGGCTGCCTGCCGGCCTGGCGGGCTACTCGTCCCAACCTCATCGAGGAGCTCAAGGACGTCGAACGCGGCTCGACGTCCGGGTTCAAAGGCCGGCAAGTTCGTTCGGCTCTCGTGGCGGCGGAAGTCTGTTTCGCCCTGGTGATGGTCACCGCTGCCGCACTCCTCGCGCACAGCGTGCTGAGACTCTATGATCGCGGGCCTGGGTTTAGCCCCGAGCGACTCTTGACGGTCTACCTCGAGTTGGCGGTCACCGACGATTACGAGGCGCTCCGCCGCGCCATCCCTGACCGAGACGAACGGATGGATGCTTGGCTCGCTCGTCTTGTGGCACTCAATCAAGAGATTCGAGAGAGGCTCGATGCTCTGCCCGAGATCGAATCCGTCGCCTCGACGAGACGCCTTCCGCTGACGCGCTACTACAACATCGAAGACTTCACGATAGAGGGTCGCGCGCCGCAATGGCTTCAAGATGAACCCTCCGCTCTTCCTTCGATGGTGTCCGCAAACTTTTTTCAGACGCTGGGGGTGCCGCTGAAGTCCGGAAGGCTTTTCGATACACGGGACCGGGTGGGAGGGCCATGGTCGATCATCATCAACGAAGAGATGGCGGGTCGCTTCTGGCCGAACGAGGACCCGGTCGGCCAACGCATCAAGTCGGAGGACCCGCCTGACGCGGTGTCTCCCTGGCTGACGGTTGTCGGAGTCGTTGGCAACATCCCACAGGTCGGCATGGACTGGGACGCCATACCCGTGGTCTACGTCTCGGACCAGCAGGTTGGGCTAGTGCAATTGTACTTGTTGATCAAGACACGGGGCGAACCCCTCGACGCCTTGCCGGCGGTACGCCACGCGCTGGCCGAGCTACATCCCGATTCACCCCTCTATCAAATCCGCACCTTCGACGATGTGATGCGTCAGTCCGCCTGGAAGCTCTACTACTCGATGGCGCTTCTTTCAGGCCTGGCCATACTGGCGTTGACGCTCGCGGCCGTGGGAATCTACGGCGTGTTGAACTTCTCAGTACGCGAGAGGACCCAAGAGATAGGAGTCCGCATGGCCCTCGGGGCGAGCGCCTCTCAAGTGCGTCGGATGGTGCTCGGCCAAGGCGTGCGACTGATTGCCTATGGCGTGGTCCTTGGAGCACTGCTAGCTCTCGCTCTCACACGCTACCTCGCGAGCTTACTCTACGGCGTCGAATCGTGGGACCCGCCCACGTATGCAGCGGCGGCGGTCACGCTGTTGGCGGCCGGGGCCGCGGCCAGCTACTTCCCTGCCCTCCGCGCGACGCGAGTCGAGCCAATCAAGGCGCTGCGGCACGATTGATCGTTGTCGTCCTAGGCTCGTTCCCAAGCGTCGCTTGATCTTTCCGCTGCATTGCGCCAAGCTAAGAGCTTTTCTAAATATGCGAGCGCGGATACTTTATCATGATCGCTGCTTCGACGGGGCTTGTTCCGCGGCGGTCTTTTCAGACTTCTATCTCAAGAAAGTCCATCCTGGCGCCGAGCTCGCTCTGACCGGCCTGTTCCATCGCGCCAACCAACTCTTCGACGAGTCGCAGTTCGACGGCGACGAGAACGCCATAGTCGACTTCAAGTATTCCCCGTCGGCCAAAGTGACGTGGTGGTTCGACCACCACCAGAGCGCCTTCCTGAGCCCCGAGGACGAGGCTCACTTCCGGGCTGACGTCTCGGGGACGAAGTTCTACGACGCCGACTACCGCTCCTGCACGAAGTTCATCGCCGACGTCGCGGGAGAGCGGTTCGGCTACGACTCGTCGTCGCTCGCCGAGCTGATTCGCTGGGCCGACATCATAGACGGCGCGCGCTACGAGAGCGCCGAGGCGGCGGTACGAATGCCCGAGCCAGCGATGAAGATTACGCTCGTCTTCGAGGCGGCCGAAGAGATCATGACGGCGAAGGTCATCCCGCTGCTGACGTCGTATTCGCTTGATGAAATCGCCGCCCGGCCCGAGATCGCCGATTGCTTCGAGCGGCTCTACGCCAACCATCTGCGCACGATCGAAGTGATCCGTGAACGAGCGGTCGATAGCGGCCCGGTTGTCTTCTTCGACCTTGGCGACACGGGGCTTGGCGGATACAACAAGTTCATCCCCTACTACCTCTTTCCCGACAGCGTGTACACTGTCTCGGTGCTCGACGCGGGCTTTCGCACCAAGATCTCCGTGGGATCGAGCCCTTGGGCGAAGTCCGAGCCGGAGCACAATTTGGCCACCCTCTGCGAACGCTTCGGCGGCGGCGGGCACGCCCGGGTCGGGGCCATTAGCTACGGCCCAAACGAGCTTGAGCGCGCTCGCCAGACGGCCGAACTGATCGTCAAAGAGCTCTCATCGCCTCCCGCCTAAGCTGCAAGTCGCACTCAGCACCGTCTTTCGCGAGCGTTTTCGTTCTCGTTCGCGCCTCGCCGCGCCGATACGGGAATTGAGAGACGCAATGCGCCCCACCGCGACGCTGGATGCACGGATATCGAAGCCCGAAGCCGACGTTGTTCGTGAGGCGATTTTGCGGCTGCGTAGCCTGCCCGCGTCTCTGGCGGTCGCACAGAACGCCCTCGACCGGATGCACGACGAGTTCTGCACCAACGATCGGCTGCAATCGATCCTCTCGAATGACCCGGCCTCGGCCGCGGGCCTGCTGCGGCTAGCGAACTCGCCTTACTTCGGAGTAGGCACCCGCGTTCGTACGTTGTCGGCGGCCATTACCGTTGTAGGCCACGAGCGGCTCCAAACCCTACTGCGCCATTTGATCTTCGGCAGACTGTTTGAGGCGATAAGGCCCGATCTCGGGGTCGCTCGATGCTTGCGCGACCGCGCCCTGGCCTCAGGCGTCGTCTGCAACGAGATCGGGCGCCTCAGCCCACAGGACGATGCCGACGAACTACGGATCGCAGGTCTTGTGTACAACGTCGGCGAGATGGCGTTGGCCTGCGAACTTCCCACGCTCTACGAGCGGGCTTGTGTCCTGGCAGAGTCTCGCCCTCCTGAAGAAGCAGTATTTCAGGTCTTCCGCGTCGACTACCAGACGATCAGCGGTTGGCTTCTGGAGGCCTGGCGCTTTCCGCAGGTCTATGTCGAGGCCGTCTCCCATCGGGCCGAGCCCGAAGCGCCGTCTCCAACACCGGGCGCTGCTCGCTATATTCGAACTGTCCACATCGCCGCCGCCTTGGCGCAGGCTTGGCGTCAGGAAGAGTCCGAGGAAGACGCCTCTGCCGGCATCTCCGAAGCCGCACTGCAGCTCCTTTGCTTGACGCAAGCAGACGTTCGGCGAATCTACTCCCTGCTCTCAACCGGAGTAGAGCAACTTCGCAACGCAATGTAGGCCAGGTCTCACCGTTTCTAGAGCCGGCTAATCCACTACTAAACGATGACAATCCTGTTAAGATTTGAACAAGAATGCTGCTTCGCGACGTTCTCTCAATTCTTCGCTCAGACCCTGGGGGCACCGAGCCTCTTGCCGCCTCGTTCCAGGATATGATGAAGCGCAGCGCCGACCTAACCGCGGCGGCTGGGCGCATCTACTTCGAAGGAATCAGCGACGACCGCGAGCTCAATCGGATCGACAAGGACGATGTCCGGATCAACAAGCTCCAGAGAAAGATCCGCAAGCGCGTCCTCGTCCATCTATCGACGCAGAGCAATGCGCCGGACCTGCCGCATTGCCTCGTTCTTTTTAGCACCGTCAAAGACGTGGAACGTATCGGAGACTATGCCAAGGATCTCGCGCACAGCGCCGCCCACCATGCCGGCAAATTGCCTAGCGATCCCTTCGTAGACGATCTACGCGCCGTGGCTTCGGAGATCGGCGACCAACTAACCGCGGCAGTGGCCACCTTTGAAAGCTCGAATGAAGATGCCGCCAGGGCCGCGATCCCGCTCGGAAAAAGCCTGCTGGCTCGATGCGATGAGCTGACGGCGCGTACCGCCAAACTTCGCTGCGAGCCCGAGGTGCATACCGCACTTGTACTGGCGACGCAGTACTATCAGCGGATCTGCGGACACACGCTCAACGTGCTCTCCAGCCTTGTGGTTCCTCTGCACCGCCTCGACTACTACGACGAAAAGGACCTGCTGAGCACCGTCCCCGGCTGAGTCTCCAAACGGGTCCGCGGCCGGCGATCAGTTGGCGGCTTTTCGCAGATCCTTCAGATTCAACCGCCACCCGCCCCAATAGTCGTCAGCCTCTACGGCGTAGGCGGCCTCGAGGGAGTCCCCGCTATGGAGCGTCGGGCCCATCTCGGCCATGCGCCAGCCCATTGCGGTGAAGGTTCGGTTCTCGTGCGAAAGCTTCAGCTTGAGGTGCTTCTCCTTCAGCACCCGCGGCTCCTCATCCAGACGGACATCCAGTGTTGAGAACAGCGGCGTGGGATTGCCCAACCCATAAGGAGCGAGACGACCGATCTGCTCCATCGTCTCGTCTGTAATGCTCTCGAACGGAAGCTCGACGTCGAGCTTCAGCTCGGGCTCGAAGTCCTCAGGACCCAGTACCGAAACGGCGTACTCGTTGAGGCCGTCTCGAAGGGCTCCGATGCGGTCGGCTCGAATGGTGCAGCCGGCGGCCTGCTTGTGCCCGCCATAGCGCTCGAATATTCCGTCGAGGGAAGTCAGCCCTTCGAGCAGGTGGAATCCGGGGATGCTGCGGCCCGAGCCGACTGCCTCGCCCTTCTTCGGATCAACGCTGAGCACCAGCACAGGCCGAAAGAAGCGCTCGACGATTCGGCTCGCTACGATGCCGATGACGCCGGGGTGCCAGCCTTCGCCTGCCACGACGATAAACGGAACGACGTCGGGCGGCGGCAGACTGCTCAGTTCCTCGACAATCGCCTCGACGACTTCACCTTCGGTCCGCTGCCGCTCGGCGTTGAGCCCATCGAGTTTGCGCGCGATGCCTTCCGCCTCCTCGACGTCGTCTGTCATGAAGAGACGCACGACGTCGCGTGCTGTGTCCATGCGACCGGCAGCGTTGAGCCGGGGACCGATCCGGAATCCCACATCGCCGGCGCCGGGACGCGCCCTATTTGAAAGGCCGGCCACCTCGAGCAGTGCTCGCAAGCCAGGGTTCGCCGGACGCCGCAGTCCGTCAAGACCGATCGTTGCGAAAACGCGGTTCTCGCCCGAGAGTGGAACCATGTCGGCGATCGTGCCGATCGCAACAATCTTGAGCATTGAGCGCAAGATCTTCTCAACCCGGCCCGGTGTCCAGCCAAGCTCGCCCAGCAGAGCTTGAGTCAACTTGAAAGCGACGCCGACCCCGGACAGGTTCTTGTCGGGATAGGGACAGTCGGGCTGGTTCGGATTCAGTACCGCCAACGCCTGAGGCACCTCCTCCTCAGGCAGGTGGTGATCGGTGATAATCGAGTCGATTCCGAGTTCTTTCGCCCGTTCGACCAAAGCAGCTTCGCGGATTCCGGTATCGACGCTGATCAGCAGCCGCACCTTCTCGCGGGCAGCCTGCTCGATGACCTCTTCGCGCATGCCGTAGCCCTCGCGAACGCGATGGGGGACGTGAAAGTCCGCCTGGCCGCCCGCAATCTGAATCGCCTTGAGCAGGAGGACCGTCGCGGTAGTTCCGTCCACGTCGTAGTCGCCATAGACGAGAATCTTCTCTTCGTTGGCAATCGCACGCCTGACACGCTCTACCGCAAGACGCATGCCCAGCATCCGATAGGGATCGTGCAGCGCCTCCAGCGTCGGCTGTAAGAACGCTGCGACGGCTTCGGGCTCGGTCACCGCGCGCTGCGCCAGCAAGACGGCCACGATTCGCGGCAGATCGTGTTCGGCGCCGAGCCGTGCCGCCGCCCCGTCGTCGTATCCGCGGTATCGCCAGCGTCTCTTCATTGCGACTTGCCTAGTCGGTCTTGATGATGATTTCGTCGCCGCTGTCCAGGTCGCGCGCAGCGGGAGTCACAATCGTGCGGCTATCGATATAGATCTTCTGGTCCGTGTCTCGCGCTCGGCGGACGTCGCCCTCACAAACGAAGGCCACGGATCGGATAACGGGAGCCGGCGGACGCGGTTCTTCTGGCGGTGCAACCACAGCAGTCGGAGCGGGAGCCGAATCCGCGGGCCGAGCACGTCCCGAAAGAAAACGATCAACCACCGATGCAACCGACGCAGCCGGCTTCGGCGTCGCGGAACGAACTGGAGCCGGAGCCGAGGCCGGCGCCGAGCCCGTCGGCAGGCCGCGCTTCGCCAGATAGCGGCTCACAGCATCCGAGATGCCCGCGCCGGAAACCGGCGCCGCGGCGACTGGTACAGCGGCAGGCTGAGGAAGGGATTCTCCCGACATAAAACGCCGACCCTCTTCACTAGTGAACGCCTCTTCAGCCTCGCGCACCTTAAAAGCGATTCGTTTGATGTTGATCAGATGCAGCGGACCGACGTTGTCGCTCGTAGAGTTACCGGCGATCGCTCCGCAACCGAGCGTCATGGCCGGTGCAACGTTAGTCGTGATGCCGGTCGAACCCTGCGGCGACGACGTATTGACGAGCACGCGATAGGCCGGCATCGCCACGCCGTAGCGTTTGATACGTTCCCGGTCTTTGGAGTAGATCACGCAGGTATGCCCGCGCCCGCCGAAGTTGAGGACCCCGCGACATGCCTCGATGCCTTCCTCGAAGCTCTTCACGAAATACACGCTCAGCACCGGCGAGAGTTTCTCGGCCGAGAGCGGATAGTCGCGCCCAATGCCCCACAGTTCAAGCGCCAAAATGCGAGCGTCCAGCGGGACGCTGAAGCCCGCCATCTCAGCGATCTTCTGCGGCGACTGGCCGACGCAGTCCGGATTGATCCGAAAGTCCGATGTGATCAGCAGAGCCTCGATCGCCGCCGTCTGCTCCTCGTTGCAGACAAAGGCGTCGTTCGCTTTGAGCGCCGCCCAGACACGATCTCTAGCGCTCTCCTCGATGACCAGCGTCTGTTCGCTTGAGCAGACCGTACCAAAATCAAAGCTCTTGCCGTCCACGACCGAAGCGACGGCCTCGTCGACATCCGCCGACGAATCGACCAGCACCGGCACGTTACCCGGCCCAACGCCCAACGCCGGCTTGCCGCTCGAGTAGGCGGCGCGCACGATTCCCGGGCCGCCGGTCGACAGGACGATGCTGGTGCGCTTGTGGCGCATCAGCTCGTTCGTCCCAGCGATCGTCGCTTCGTTGACGCACTGAATGATGCCTTCAGGCGCGCCTGCCGCAACCGCAGCCTCAAGCAAGATCCGGCTCGCCTCGCAAGTACAGCGATTCGCACGCGGATGCGGGCTGATCACGACCGCATTCCCTGACTTGAGCGCGATCAAGCTCTTGTAAAACGCCGTCGAGGTTGGATTCGTTGTCGGCAGAATCGCCGCGATCACACCCACCGGCTCTGCGATCTCGATCAGACCTTGCGCCTCATCCTCATGTAGGATGCCGACGGTCTTCATCGGACGAATGTAGCGGTGCAGCGTGTCCGAGTTGAGCAGGTTCTTGGCGACCTTGTCGGGGACGTTGCCGTAGCCCGTTTCCTCAACCGCCATCCGCGCCAACGATTCGGCATTCGCGCGGGCGGCGGCGGCGACCGCGTCTACGATCGCATCCACCTGCTCTTGCGAGAAGCTCTTGTACTGGAGGAAGGCCTCGTAGGCCTCGGTTACCCGAGTGCGGACTTCCTGGACCGAGCGCAGATCCTTATCTTCAAGCATCGACGGCGCCGCGGGGCCCTACTTGCTCGCTTTCGGGGCAGGCGTGACGGCGGCGGTATCCTCGTGAGGCCCCGGAATCACGTGAACGGAAACGAGCTCGCCGACCCGGCGCGCCGCAGCCGCTCCGGCGTCGGTGGCGGCCTTGACGGCCCCAACATCGCCGCGGCAGGTTACCGTCACAAAACCGGCGCCGATGTATTCCTTGCCTTCAAGGCGAACCGTGGCCGCTTTGACCATCGCGTCCGCCGCTTCAATGGCCCCTGTGAGGCCTTTCGTTTCAATCATTCCCAACGATTCCATGGCACACCTTTCGCCGCTGCGAACAGTAGCGTAAGCCTGAAGGTAGCACAGTCTTTCGAACGTTCTCAAACACGCCCGAACCGGCAACTTGCGCACTTGGTCCAACAAAGCGAAACTATCGTTTGTGTTCGCTCGGAGGGAGGCTCCAATGCTCGTTTCATTCCGTCGCCCGCGTATTGTCAACCGTCTTCTCATTGCTTTCTGCGCTATAACGCTGCTAGCTCTTTCCGCCCCTGCCGCAAGCCCAGTCTTGGAGGAGCCCGCCTCGGTCGGAATCTCATCCGAAAGGCTAGAGCGGCTCGACAGAAGCATCGAGGCGTACATCTCCCGCAAGGAGATCGCCGGAGCCGTCGGCCTGATCGCCCGCCGCGGCAAGGTCATCTATCACAAGAGCTTCGGCCAACGCGACGCCGAGTCTCGCGCCCCGATGAACACCGACGTCATCTTTCGCATCGCCTCGATGACGAAGCCGATCGTCTCGGTAGCTCTGATGACTCTGTGGGAACAGGGACGATTCCAGTTGCGCGATCCCGTCTCAAAATACCTACCCGAATTCGAGAACGTGCAAGTAGCCGTCGAGCCTGGCGCCGAAGATATTCGCGGTCCGATGAAGCTCGTCTCCCCAGAGCGCCCGATAACCGTCCAGCACGTGCTCACCCACACCGCCGGCCTCGCCAACACCTACCGCGGCTTAACGCGTGAACTCTACGCCGAGCTCAGGGCCAAACGCAAACCTGACTGGACACTCGGCGACTACGTAACCGAGCTCGCCAACCTGCCGCTCAACTTCCATCCCGGCGACCGCTGGGAGTATGGCCCGGCGACCGACGTCGTTGGACGTCTTGTCGAGGTCCTGTCCGGGCAAACGCTCGACGAATATCTCAAGCAGCGCATCTTCAAGCCGCTCAGTATGACCGACACGCATTTTTATCTTCCCGCCGAGAAACTGCCGCGCTTCGCCGCACTCTACGGCCCCGATGATGACGGCAAGATCAACCTAGCCGAGGCGCCCGATACAAACAGCCGCTTCGTGCGCGAGCCGCATGTCTACTTCAGCGGCACGGGCGGGTTGGCCTCGACGACGAGCGACTACTTCCGTTTTCATCAGATGATGCTCAACGGCGGCGAGCTCGACGGCGCGCGGGTGCTTGGCCCCCGAACGGTGCGGCTGATGACAACCAACCACATCGGCGACCTGCCGGTCTGGCTACGCGCTCCAGGCTACGGCTTCGGCCTCGGCTACGCTATTACGACCGACATGGGCCTCGCCGCTCTGCCGAATTCCGAAGGGAGCTATGGCTGGGGCGGCGCGTATTGCACCGTGTTCTGGGTCGACCCCGAAGAAGAGTTGATCGGCATACTAATGACGCAAGTGCGTCCCTACACGCACCTCAACATCCGAAAGGATTTCCAAACCTTGACCTACCAAGCCATCGTAGATTAAGGGTCCGGCGCCGACCGTGGTCAAACGGATTGGAACACCCCGGCAAGTAGGGGCCGGTTCCCGCGCCCGCCCCGCCGCTCGAGTCAAGGAGACGCTTGAAACCAGAGCCCATGATCTTCGAGCCGCTGCCAAGCAGATTCAGCCGTGGCCTAAACGCAGTTACTCTCGCGACACCGGCTCCGAATCCTCCAGCGTCGGCGGATCGAAGGAGCGTCCGCAGTGGCAGACGAAGTACGAGGTTCCGGCCGGCCGGTTGTCGACGAATCGAATGTTCTTGGAGTGGTCGCCGCAGTGTGGACAAGCGATGCCGGAAAGCTCGATTTCCTCGTTCAGTTGGACGCAGCGGTCATTGAGTGCTCGATGCGTCTCCGTCAGCTCCTGTATCCGTCGCCGATTCGCCTCGGCCTGCTCTTGCTCCATCCGGGGCCGATTCTCCGCGAACCAGGTGTGTGCTTCCGCGGTAGCTTCTTCATCCAATTCAACAGAATGCGCGAGAGGGTCCCTGGCTCGCCGTGAAGACATCTGCGAGGAGAACATGTCAATGTGCACGAAGCCCTCTTCAACAACGAGCGCACTGCCGTGCAATCCTTCGCCCTCGATGCGGCCGTCCTTCCCTAGTCCTGGGGAGTGAAACCAGTCTGTCTTGGCGCCCACAGCCGATCTGAGCCAGCTCGTCACTGCTTCAGATGTGACTCGCTCGGGCTCGTCCTCTGACGCCTCCAAGGCATCGATTGCGTAGGCTCTCGCCAGCTTCGGCCACACCTTGGTGAGCGTCTCCGGCCTGTCAAAAAGATCCGCCCCCTCGATCGTGCCATTCACGGCGAATACAACGCCGTGACAATCGCGGGGCTGTTCCAACTCATCGAGAGTCTTGCTCAGCGGCTTGTTGAAGTCTTCATATACGTCGTTCAAAGCGCCGGTTGCCGAGTCTGACCCCATGCGCGCCATCTTGAGGCGGATTTCACTCCAGACCTCGCTCTGGTCAGATGCTGCATTTCCTCGCCGGCGGTAGCTGTCGCTCACACGCTTCACGACCATCTTGCGTAACGTCGCGTGCGACGATCTTGACGAGCTGCTGAATCCTCGGGAGCTATCGTTCCACCGGCCCGCCTCGACACAACTGACGGGAACGAAGACCTCGCTCTTCGCCGCGACCATGATGCTCTTATTGAGCATTCGGTCCTGCTTACACCCAACCAGCATCTCGCCGGTGACCAGGAGCGCCATCTGGTCGGAAGGGTTGCTTACCTTGATGGTGGGGACGCTGCCTCCCTGATCGACCTCGCTGATCTTGAACCCTCCCTCCTTCAGCGCTTCATCGAGCGTCAAGTAGTCGAAGGCGCTCTGCGCAGGAGTCCTGAACTTGATAGAAAAGACCTGTAGAGAGCCGGACTCGCTGAGTAGCTCCACGTCCGCGTCGATTAGGCCGGCGAGCGGATCACGGTCCGGCGGATCCGCCGCGGCGGTCGCATGCGCCGCCTTCGGCGCGCGGCGCGGCTCACTCCGGTCATGAATATCGCTCAGGGTTGAGAAGTCGCCGACTTGTTCCTGCGGATCGGCGTTGCGCCGAAACCAGCTCAGAATTGTTTGGCCGAGCATGGCGAGATCTCCTGGGTATGCGGAACTCATCCTAACAGACGGATCGCGCTGGCTCCGTCGGGGCCAACATCGATTTGTTCTTTGAGTTCCTCACCAGGCTAGATGCTATGCTCCGCCAGGTCATGTGCGCCGGTTGTCGGCTCACGGGTCCGCGTGCTAGACGCTGGCGCCATTCCATCGCGGTAGCGCTACAATGAACCTGCTGTGAGGCTGGCGTCTGCTCTACTTTTCGCTGTCGTCTCGGTCTCCTCTGCCCAGAGTAACGACCCCTTCAAACTGTTCCTCTGGGAGCGAGGGGTCGGGTTCGAATCGCCGCTCAGCTCCGACATGCGGGTGTACTTATGGTTCTACGAGTGGAACATGTTTGAGGCTCGTAGGGAGGGCCAACACACCGGCGGTTCGTACGACAATCCCAAGCAGCTCAGCAGCGACGGAAGCCGCTCGACTGTCGGCCCAGAGGATCTGCGGCTCACAGTCGACCAATCAGGCGACTTGAGGCTCAAGGTCGTGAATCGATCAGGCCATGATTGGCCGGAGTTGGCGGGAGTCATCCCGTGCTTCAACCCCGGGCCGGAAGACGAACGCAACCGACAGTTCGCAAACACCAAAACCTACTTTTACGGATCAGATGGTCTTGGTCGCATGATCAAACGAGAGATCCATTTCAACGAGACCCTGCGTCCGCTGCTTGACCGAGCCTCGCCTCGGGGCGAGTTCGTCTTCTCTCACAAGTGGCCGACCTCGAAGAACGACGCCCGAGAAGGCGTGATCATTCGGGAGTCCAGCGACGGCCAATGGGTGACGGCAATCGCGTGGGATGATTTCTTGTCGGTACAAGGGCACAACCCTTGGGAATGTATGCATCTATGCGTCCGAGTCGGGCCCTTGCGGCAAGGTGAAGAGCGAACGATAAAGGGGAAAGTGTACCTGTTTCAAGGAACTAAGGAAGACGCGCTGCACCGATACCTAGAGGACTTCAACCGCTAGCAGCAGACGGCAGATCCTAAGGCTGCCCCGGGGGTTCCCCGCCCATTGACCTCTGGGCTGGCCTGCCCCCCTGGTAGGTCAACGTCAATGCTAGTCCAGTGGAGCTGGGCTGACATGGTCATGCCGCCTCCGAGGGTTGGCCTTAGCGATTCGGTCCAGAGCGATCGGGCGCGGCAGTCTTCTCCGACGCCAACTCTCCGAGCTCAATCCACAGCCGCGCCGACTTCCACGGCCCATTGCTCGTGGAGGCTGGTCAGCCGCTTGACGATCGCCGGGTTCTCGCTGGCGAGATTCGTTCGCTCGGCGATGTCTTGCCCGAGGTTCGCCAGGAAAATTCGGTCAGCGCCCGTCACCTTGCTGCGGTCAGTGTCGTTGGCGTTGACGATCAGCTTCCATTCGCCGTCGCGCACGGCCCACTGCTTGCCGAGCTGCCAGAAGAAACGGTCGTGCGTGGCAGGGGCGTTCGAATCCTTGAGGACGTTGACGAGGCTCATGCCGTCGATCTTGTCCCTCGGAAGCTCCGCTCCAGTCAGCTCGGCGATGGTGGGCAGAATGTCGGCCGAGACTGCGAACTGATCGCGGACTTCGTTCTCCGGAATCACCCCAGGCAAGGCCGCGATGGCCGGCACCCGAATGCCGCCCTCGAACAGGCTGAACTTCGCCCCGCGATAAGGTCCTGCGCTGCCTCCGCCGAACATCGTGCGCTCTTCGGTGGAGTGTCCGTGGTCGGAGAGGAAGATGATCAGGGTGTTATCGCGCAAGCCGAGATGGTCGATCCAGTCGAGGACCTGGCCCGTTTGCTCGTCAAGCGTCGAAACGAGAGCAGCGTAGTGCTTGCGCGGGGATGGCAGGTCTTTGTAGCGCTCGCGCCACTTCGGTTTGCCCTGCAGCGGATAGTGCGGGATGTTAAACGGCAGGTAGAGAAAGAACGGTTGATCCTTGTTGGCCGAGATGAATTCCTTCGCTTCCCGGACCATCAAGTCCGAAAAATGCACGCCGTCTTCCCAGATCTCCTGCGCGTCGCGCCAGAGGTCGTGATTGTTGGGACCCTTCCAATAGAAGAAGTGTGAGTAGTTGTCGATGCAGCCGCGCTTGTGGCCGTAGAAGGAGTCGAAACCTTGGTCGCTCGGACCGTCCTTGATGGCATAGCCGAGGTGCCACTTGCCGACCAGAGCGGTGCGGTAGCCCTTCGTCTTGAGCATCTCGGCGATCGTAATCTGCTCGGGCGGCATGCCTCGCTTGCCGACTCCGACATTGCCCGGAACTCCAGCACGGTGCGGGAACTTGCCGGTCAGCAGCGCCGCGCGCGAGGGAGAGCAGACGGGCGCCCCGACGTAGAACTGCGAGAACCGCACGCCGCGCCGAGCTAGACGGTCGAGGTTCGGGGTGTCGAGGTCCTTGGCGCCGTAGATGTTGAGGTCGACCGTTCCCTGGTCGTCGGAGAAGATCAGGACGACGTTGGGAGGGCGTTCGGCAGCCCGAGCGACACCGGCAAAGGCGACGAGGAGAGCAAGGAGCAGCATCGGCGCTATTCTAGCTCGGTCTTCTCACCACGTGGCGAGGCCAGGTGCGTGAGCTCGGACCGTCAGGCGGTGAGAAGCCCGGGCTAACGCCCACGATCAGGACTTCACCCGCACCCACTTCTTGCGACGCATCGACTCGTAGCCGGAATCGAGGATGCAGTTCACGATGTACCCGTCCTCGTAGGTCTCTCGCGGCGCTTCTCCGTCGCGCACACACTCGACAAAGTGACGCATCTCGGCCTGGTAGCCGTACGCGAATGCCTCTTCGGGCAGAGGTCGCGTCCAGCCGAAGTCGATGTCGGCCTTTTCGATGACGTAGCCGGCGGGTTGCGAGGTGAAGGAGCGAATGGGCGTGCCGCGAGTGACGTCGGTGAAAATCGAGCCTTCCGAGCCGTGGATCTCGTTGCGTAAATCCAGCCCGCCCTTGGTAGTCCAAGAAAGCTCGCAGTGCGCGAAGCCGCCCGAAGAGAACTTCAATGCCAGCAGTGCGTTGTCCTCGCCTTTCGTCTTGCTCTTGTGGACGAGGAGATCGCCCCAGGCCATGACTTCGACGACTTTGTCTTCTTTGCCGTAGAAGTAGCGCGCCGCCTCGATGCAGTGGCAGCCGAGGTCGTTCAGCGCTCCGCCGCCGGTCTTTGCGATGTCCCAGAAGTGCGGGCTGTGGGGGCCGGAATGCGACTCTCGCGAGCGCACCCAGACGACTCGGCCGATGCCGCCGTTGTCGATGGTTTCCTTGGCCTTGACTACCGCTGGGGCGAAGACCTCCGTTTCGGCGTAACCGTGGAGCGCGCCGGACTTTTTGGCCGCTCGCAGCATTGCCTTCGCCTCGCTGCGGTTACGCGCGAGGGGCTTGGTGCAGATCTGATTGTGCTTGGCGGCTGCAAGTTTTTCGGCGACGGGCAGGTGCTCTTCGTTGGGCAAAGCGATGATGAACAAGTCGATGTCGTCTCGCGCTATGACCGCATCGAGCTTGGTGGAGCTTTTAGGGACACTCCAGCGTTTGGCGAAATCGCGGGCTCGTTTGCGGCTGCGGGAATAATTGACGACGACCTGTTGGCCGTTGACGTTGGCCAAGCCTTGCATGTAGAACTCGGCTACGAAGCCTGAGCCTAGAATGGCGATGTTGACGATTTTCATGCTTGAGGATAGGCGCCGCAAACGGTCAGTGAGCGGTTGGATCGAGGCATTGTGATTTCGCAGGCTTCCCCTTCGGCCCCCGGAAGGTAGAATACCGTAGCGCTGCTGTTGGAACTCGACTACTCTATGCCGTGCTGGGATGGCTAACACGGAAATCCTGGCCGAAGGAAAATCAGAGATCAAACATAGACTAATCTTTCTGTTGCTACTGTCTATAACCTCCTTGATGGTGCAGGATCTGAGTCTTCTGATTCGCGGAGGCAAGATTGTCGACGGAACCGGCAAATCTACGATCGCGGCATTCTGCGGCCGGGCATGCGGGCCGATATCACTGTCTTCAACCCGGAAACGATTATCGACAAGTCAACGTTCGACAACGCGCACCAATATTCGGAAGGTGTGGAATACGTCGTCGTAAACGGTACGGTTGTGCTTGAACAAGGAGAGCATCCGGCGCCCGGCCGGGAGCGATCCTGTATGGTCCAGGGAAGAGGGACTAGAGCGGCGTAGTCTATAGAAGGCCCTCTAAGCCGTGACGATGCCCAGCGGCTCCCGCCCCATCCAGTCACCGCGTGTGAAATCCGGGAAGTCGACGGTCTTGCCGTTGGCGGCTATGGAGCGCTCGCTCAACTCGGACACCGCGCACAGCGCCGCCCCATCGTAGACGTCAATGTCGAGGGGTAGGCCGTTGCGCAGGCAATAGACGAGGCGATAGGCCTGAACGAAATCCATGCCGCCGTGCCCGGACCCTTGCGCTCTTTCCTCCAGCGCGCGCCAAAGAGGGTGCTCGTACTGCTCGGCGTAGTTCTCGATCAGATCTTCCCACTCGTGGCCGGGACTCTTACCGTCGAGATGGATCCTGGCCTCTGGATACTTGCGAACCAGGCCCTTGGTGCCCTGAATCAGGTAGTCCCGGCTGTAGGGGCGCGGTGTGCTGGTGTCGTGGGTAACGAGGACGGTTTGACCGGCGCGGGTACGGATCAAAGACGTCACCACATCGCCCACCGCGATATCGAGCTTCGCCTGCGGGCTGTCAGGACCGAAAGTGTCGACGGCGTATTCATGCAGGGCCTGCGACTTCGAGGCCATCGAGACCATGTGGTCGAACTGGTTCCCACGATTGATGTTCAAACACTGCGCCACGGGGCCAAGCCCGTGCGTGGGATACAGATCGCCGTTCCGCCGAAGGCTGTGTTGAAGGCGCCAGGTCTTTCTGCCGCCACGCTCGCTGAACTTACCGGCGCGCAGATCGTGGAGATAGCCGCAACGAGCGTGCAAAAGATCGCCTAGGAGTTGCTGCCGGACCATGTTGAGAACCATGAGCTCAACGCGATCGTAGTTGCAGTTCTCCATCTGCACGCAATAGCGGCCGGTCTGCTCGGAGGTTTCGACGAGTTGCCAGCATTCCTCGAGCGTGACAGCGATAGGCACTTCCGATGCCGCGTGCTTGCCCTTCTTCATGGCCTCGACACAGACCGGCGTGTGCCATTCCCACGGGGTCGCGGTGAAGACGAGGTCGAGGTCGGTGCGGTCGCAGAGACGCTTGTAGTCGGTCTCGCTGCGGGAGTAGGGCTCCGGTTGCGATTGGCCGGCCTCGGTAACCATCTTCTGAGCCCGCACAACACTGGCCTCGACGATGTCGCAGATCGCGCGTACTTCGACGCCCTCACACTTCAAGAGATTGCGGAGGTCACCCCGGCCTCGTCCCCCGACTCCCACGAATCCGATACGGACCGTCTCCATCGGCTCGGCAGTCCGCTCCGGAACAGCGGCGGACGCGAGCGTTGCGCCGGCGCCGGCCGCGGCGACTTGCTTTAGAAACTGTCTTCGACCGTAGGCTGCTGACATGACTCACCCTCCCGATAGACTAGCTCGCAGATAGATTCTCATCGAGGTTTCCGTCCGGCCATCCTGGCGCGGTCAGGGTACACCAATCCACGGCTCGGGTGCAAGAGGTTGGTTCCCTTCTCGCGATCGAAGGTGTTTGGCATCGCCAGCCGAGCCTGCCGGACCATTCGTTCGGGAGGATAGCCCCTCGATCGGCGGCTGCAAACCATTGCCGTATAGAGGTTTCGCTAGTCAAGTGACTCTCTTGAAGATACCTCCCGGATGCGGTGTCAAACGGCGGGATTGAGCGTGGCCTGGTGCTGCGACAACATCCTAGCGGCCGCCGGGGGTCGGCTGCGATCCGCGAAGCCGGCCCCGCGCTATAAACTCGGTCTGTGCCGCAAAGATCCCCTACGGGACCCAGGCGATCATTTCGATCTCGACCTTGGTCTTCGAGTCCGGGAACTCGACGCCGATCGCTGAACGCGACGGTCGCACCGGTCCTTTGAAGAATTCGGCGTAGACGCCGTTCATGGCGGGCTTCTCGACTTTGATGTCGGCCATGTAGACGACGACCTTCACGACATTATCGAGCGAGGTCCCGGCCTCTTCGAGACCCTTCTTGTGCTTTTCGAGGGTGGTGCGAGTCTGCTCCTCGATGGTGCCGCCGAAGTCGCCCTTCGCGACGCCGGTTAGCCCCGAAGTGAAGATGAGGTTGCCCACTCGCAGCCCGGCGGGAGTTTTTTGGACTCCTGCGCCAGCTGCGCTCGAAGGAACGGCAAGGGCCAGAGCGGCCATCCCGGCCATGCCTCCGGCGGCGGCGGTTTCGCGAATGAAGTTGCGGCGATCTTTCGTTTTCTCAGGCATTGTTTCAGTCTCCTTGTGAGTAGGTCTTACAGCGGAACGGCGTTTCGCTGGACATATCGTTCTATCTTGTTCTCCGGCGGACCGATGTAGTGGAACGGCTCGGCGTATTCGAGACCGTAACGGCGGCCCCATTCCCGATCGTCATCGAGCACAAGCTCGCGGATGTAGTTGCGGTTCGCGGTTTCGTCGTCGTCGCCGAGCAGCGGCAGGCGCTTGCCTTCGCGCGCGAGTCGCTGACGCAGCCGCGCGCCGTTCTCGCCGGCGGGGCCTTGGGTGACGTTGGCGCGGTTCACCTCGATCTTCTTGTCGACATACGACGAGATATCGACGACGCGGTTCACCAATTGAGGCCCGCGCGCGAAGTAGTACTTTTCACGAACTCCGTGCGGTTCGAGCCCTGCATCGAAATGCTCCGGGTAGTCCCAGCGCGACGCCGCCATCCAACAAGCCGCCTCGACCGAGCTCGCCGTGACGTAGTGATCGGGATTCTCTTCGTAGTGACCCCAAGGGTCATAGCAGAAGACCGTATCGACCTTCATCAGCCGGAAGAGGAAGATCAGCCGGGCGCGAAACTCCAGCCCCTGGACCCCGTCCATGATGTGATTGCGGTAGCCGAGGTCGTAGAACTTCTCGAGTCCCATCAATCGGCCTACTTCGATCGTGTCGCGCTCGTTGTTGAGGACGACTTCGCCGAAGGTAGCCCCGGCGCCGGCCGCCTCGTCGTTGCTGGCGCGGATCAAGATGCCCCGATAACCCTCGGCCATCAGCTTGAGCACGGTGCCCGAAGCAAACAGCGGCACGTCGTCGCAATGCGGTTGGATTGCGGCGAGCATCTTGCCCTTGTGCGGCTGGTTCGGCTGGTCGCGCTCGACGAAGACCTCGGCCTCCCGGTCCATCTGCGTGGCAGGCGACGCCGCGGCGGGCGCCGCCCCAGCCCCAGCCATAGCGCCGCCGGCGAGCGAGCTTCCGAGAAAACGCCTCCGCTCCATCGCCTAGTCCACGTAGGCGATGCAGTCGATCTGCAGCAACTGTCCTGGCCGCCGGAAGCCTGTAGCCCCAAAGTAGGAGCGCACTGGACGAGGTTCGGGGAAGAAGCCGATGTACGTCTCGTTCATCCCCGGCCAATTCTTCTCCGGGTCGACCAGGGATACCTGTACCTTGAGCACGTTTGCCATCGAGCTGCCGGCTTTCTCCAGGCTCTCCTTCATGATCGTGAGAGCGTCGGAGGTTTGTTGCTGCACGTCGCCGGGCCCATCGGGGCGCCTGCTCGGATACCAGCCGCCGATTCCGCCTAAGAACAGAAGATGGCCGGAGCGAATGGGCCCGCCGGCTCGTTCCTTCTTGGGCTCCCAGTGCTCCTCGGCCTGCGCCGCGGACGCCCCGGCGAGACCAAGCGCGGCCACGGCCAAAGCTTTTCTACGAGAGGATTTTGTTTGGTCAGCCATAGTCGTTTGTCCTTTAAGCGATCTTGCCGGAGGTCGCCGGGTCGCTTGGCATGTCGCCGCCGTAGTTGTGCCTCACGGCGGTCCAAGTTCCATTAGGATATTCGCCGAGGTCGAGGGCGCCTTCGAGTCGGCTGCCGCTGACGCGTCCGCTGAACTTGTAGGAGAGCTTGGAGCCTTCGATCGGCAACACGCTCGAGAAGCGTAGTTCGTCTCCGTCGATGGACCCCTTGATCGGTCCGCGAGTGAGACTGCCGACGTGCGTGCCAGTGATTCGATTGCCGTGCGCTTCGAGGAACAGCAGATGCTGCGCCTCGCCCTTGTAGAACTGCACGCTTACGTTCCAACGACCCGAGACGTCTTCGCGCGGCTCGGCCCAGACTCGCTTTTCGGGTTTCGGGGCCTTGCTGAATGCGTCGTGGAGCCGATCGGCTATGACCTTGTACTCGTCGGGCTTGAGCGCAACTGGGCGCAGCCGGAAGGTGTAGCCGTCTCCGGAGGCGTGAGTTTGAATCGCGGGCTCGCCTTTGAGCAAGATGTCATGCAGTTCGCCGGCATTGAGCCCGATGCGTTCGGGGTCCCACGAGATGTTCATCGTCGGGAACGGGCCGCCTCGCGTGGGTTCTTTAACTTCCGCCTCAACGCCTGGGACCCGCTTGATGCGGTCGCTGATGTGGGCGTACCACTGTTTCCATTCGCGGTATTCGGCTGCAATGTCGCGTTTGCTCACCCAGACCTCGACTGCGGCGGTCATCCCGACGATCTCTTCTTTGCTGACCTTCATCGGCCTGCCGAAGGCGTGGTGAGGGGCGGCGTTGGCAAAAGCGGCGCGGACCAAATCTTCTCGCCCGACCAGCAAGCCGGCCGTTTGCGGACCGCGTAGGATCTTGCCGCCGCTGTAGGCAACCAGGTCGGCGCCTGCGGCGAGGTAGGGGTTCGGCGTGATCAGGATGTCGGCTGCCGCATCAACCAGGACTGGCACGCCGTGCTTCTTAGCAACGGGAACCACGTCGTCAAGGCCCAGCCGCACGTTGTCGAAGCGGTTGCCGAGTATCATGATGAGCGCCGTGTTCGGCCCGATCTTCGCTTCAAGCTCAGCCACCGAATCGACCTGGATCGTCTTGAGGCCCACCATTCGCACAGAGTGGTCGTAGGCGTTGCGCGACGAGGCAGGCATGATGACCTCATCCTTGAGACCGGTGAGGCCCGGGAGTTGCTGCATGCGCTCCGGGTCGGTCCCGGCGACACAGGCCGCGGTTGCGTGGGCCAGCGCGCCCGCCGCTCCGGACGAAACCATCGCCCATGGAACCTCGAGCAAAGTTGAGATTCGCTTGCCAGCCGCTTCCATGAGCTGATCGAGGTTGACGTGGTAATGAGAGGCATGCTCGACGGCCTCGATCACCTCCGGCAGTTGGCGCGATCCGCCGTTGATCGTCACCGTCGCGGTGCAGTTGATGAACGGATGAGCGCCGACCCGCGTGTAGACGTCGGAGGAGGGTTCCGTCGTGGCGGCCGCACTCGCCGGCGTCGCGGCGGCATCAGCCATGAGCGCCGCGACTAAAGAGCTGCTTCCCAACCACTGGCGGCGGCTCATCCGCCTTGGGGCTTTCTTGGAATTCTGCATCGTCGTCTCCTTTTAGACGTTCGCCGCTTCCGCGGTGAAATAGGGTTTCACGTGTTCGTAAGTTAACCGCATCGCCTCACGGGCCTTGTCATCCAAGCGCCGCTGATCGTCTCCGCGGATAAGGTCATTGGGAAAGATGCCACGCAAGTGCAAAACGTAACTCAGCGACTGGAACCCGTGGGCCGTCGCCTGCGTGACGAAGAGCATGATCTTCGAGAATATGTCGAGAGCCTTGTCCACGCGCCCAGCGTGCCAATGGTCCCACACCTGCACGTAGAGATCGACCCACCCGGACGCCGGCATGTTCCCGGCGACGCCTCGCATCATCTCGTCGATCAGCGTCCTTCCGTGCCCGCCGGTGAAGACTTGAGGCCCGGACTTGCCGCCCTTCTCTTGAAACTCGCCGATGCGAGACATCGTGTGTCCCGCCTCGTCCTTCACAAACCGCAACGTCGGGATGCGGCGAGCCATCTGCAAGACGAACTCGACGCTCATGTTCCCGGTCGTCTGCACGAACATGGGCAGATCGCAGACCTTTCCGATCGCGGCGTAGTAATCGGATACCGCGTTGAGATCAAGCCCGTCGGCGTCGCGAGTCGGCAGCGCAACGATGGCGTCGGGCTGAAGCTTCTGCGCGTGTTTGGCGTAGGCGAGGGCGGTCTCAGTGTCGGGTCCCTGGACGCCCAGAACGAGTTTCGGCCGTAACCCTTTGTTGGCGGCGGTCACGACGCTCATACCTTCCATGCGCTCGTCGACGGTTAGGTAGGGATACTGGCTAGCGCGCTGCGGCCAGACTACCCCGTGTACTCCGGTGCGGTCGAGGAAACGGATTTCACGTTCCAGGGTGTCGAAGTCAACCTTGTCCGCTTCGGTATAGGGCGTCTGGACGATCGGATAGATTCCGGAGAACTCCGATTCGGCGGCAAGAAGAGAGCCCGTGCCAAGTAGCCTCGCTCCAACCAAGCCGGCCGCTGAGCGGGTTAGGAACTCTCTGCGATTGAAACGCGTCATTTCTCTTGGGACAACCTGAGCAGTAGTGTACACCGCCTCAGGCCTCGATCACATCGATACGGTTCTTTTCAAGGCCCGGGCGCCGCGTCGAGCCCGGCCGGCCCGAGCCTAGATACCCATTTCCTAGAACGATCGAGAGGCGAACCATTCGGCTCGCCCCTCGCCCCTGTTTACTACCGGCTCTGGCGAGCCGATCAGCTGGAGTTGGAGTTAGTTGCTTTTCGTGCTTAGGTCATCCACTCGGCGGGCCACGCGGTACTCAACCGAGGTGAATAGCGGGGCGATTCGGGTTCTGAGTTTCGCGTAGCCCTCCGCGCCCAACGCCCGCACTAGCGCAGAACCCTTATCGAGCTCGGCATAGTTCTCAATGGGAACGGCAACCACCCATTCGCCGTGCCCGCCGTACACATTCTGACGCACGACAAATCCTCTCGTCCCCACTTTCTTGTGCGCCGCAATGACGTCGTTCTTGAAGAACGCTTCAATTTCGCTGTTCTTGCCTGGGGTCGCAGCGGCAGTGATGATGATCGCCATATCGAACGGATCGTTGTCCTTGCGGTAGCTCAGGTCCCAACGGAAGCGGTCGATCGAGCTTTCCATGCTATCGATCGAATCACGAAAGCGTGCCCAGGTGGTTGCGGCGGCTCCTTCACCCATCGCTTCGGCCCAACCCGCCCCTTCGTCAAGCTCAGCGAATTTGTCGGCACGCGACACGAAAGTGAATCTGAAGAAATTGCCCAGGCCCGTGCCCCGCCAGGTCGACAGCCGGTCGCCGTTTTTCTCGTAGGCCGGGACGATTCGATTGCGGACGAGGTCCTGAAAATCGACCGCCTTTCCGGGTTTGACCTGAAAGGTCGTAAGACGAAGCATCTTTGGCTGGTCTGCATCGGCAGCCTGAGGCATTGCGGGAACGGCAAGCAGGCCCGTGGCGGTCAGCAGCGGCGCGGCGAATGAATAAATTCATTGGGGCATCTCCATGGCAAGGATCTTGCGAGCGATAGGAAAGACCGAAGTCTCTCGGCCAGGATTACTCTTTGGGTCCTGGGCCGGTGCCAGTCTACACCCGCTGCGCCGAGATGCCGGCCTCCGCTATATGAAGCCTTTATAAAGATTCTCAAGGGCCCGCCCGCGCGCAGAAGGATGCAGGGTCGTCTTCAGTATGGAAAGACGGCGCGGCTGAGCTACTGGCCGAGGCTCCGGAAGACCACGGTCAGCGCGTCTCGTGCCTCGTGGACGTCAGCATTCCCGGTTCCAAGCATCACAGGCTTCTCTTCGATCCTGCCCTGGCTCATGTCGTAGAGGCGTCCGTCGTCGTACAGCTTCCAGCGTTCGTTGCGAACCCAGCGGCGACCGACATGCTCGGTGAAGACCCATTTGCGTTGCCCGGCTCCCGTACCGTTGAGGCGGGCGGCGAAGCTGACGCCGTCGAGCCCCGGACGCTTGGCGCCTCCCGCGAGCTCGACGAATGTCGGCAGGAAGTCGGTGAAATCAACCAAGTCGTCGGTCACCTGGCCACCCGTCAAGACGCCTGGCCAGTTGGCGACCAGTGCAACGCGCGTGCCGGCGTCCGTCAGTTCTCCTTTGCCGCCTTCGATGGGAACGCCGTCGGCCTCGAGGTAGATTTTCTCCCTGAGCATCTTGTCGCCTTGCGCGGTGTAGTAGTTGCTCTTCGGCGTGCCGTTGTCGGCGCTGAAGACCACCAGAGTGCGTTCGCGGAGGCCCATCTCTTCGAGCGCGTCGATCAGCCGGCCGACTCGCTCGTCGATGCCTTCCACCATATTCTTGTAGCTGTCGTAGTGTCCCTGCGGCCCCAACGGGACAGGCTTGCCAATGTCATCAGTGACGTCGTGGGCCAGAGCCATCGGGTAGTAGGCGAAAAACGGACGATCGCGATTGCGCCGCATGAAGTCAATCAGAAACTCAACATAGACATCGGGGCCGTAGCGATCTTTCACATCGCCGCGAATTTTCATGTTTTGGTAAATCATCGGCTGGTAGTAGCGGGGACCCTCATGCCAGCCGAACAGCGAGTAGTCGTCGAAGCCCAGGCGGTGGGGATGGTCCGGCTCGTCGCGCATCATCGTCAACTGCCACTTCCCCGCGACCGCGGTCGCGTAGCCGGCTTCCTTGAGGGCATGGCCGATCGCCGCGGCTTCCTCCTGCTTCGGAAACGTGCCCCAGCCGGGTCGTCCGGAACGGAAAGGATACTTGCCAGTCATGATCGCGATGCGCGAAGGATGGCAAACCGGAAACGAATAGGCGTGGCGGAAGCGCAGCCCGGTTGCGGCAAGGCCATCAATTCGAGGCGTGGCGAACGTCGTGCCGCCGTAGCTGCCGATCGCCTGATCGCCCACGTCGTCGGCCATGATGAACAGAATGTTGGGCTTCTCAGGGGGGGCGGCCAGGCAGCAGGCGCTCAACAACAGGCCGAAGGTTAGGGTGCGCATCGCGGGCATTATAGCTACAATCCAACCGTGAGTCTTCCAACCCGCCCGTCTCGTCGCCGCTGGCTTCAAGGAATCGGAACCGGTTCTCTAGCCCCCCTCTTTCCCTGGTCCGCCGCGGCTGCCGAGCCCAAGCAAACGGTTTATCAAAAGCTCAGCATCAGGCCGGTCATCAACTTTCGAGGAGCGTACACGACGGTAGGCGCCTCGAAGCAGTCGCCCGAGCTTTTTCAAGCCCAGGCCGAAGCCGCAAGCGAGTACGTCGTCCTCGAAGAGCTTCAGGAGGCCATCGGGGAGCGCCTTGCCAAACTCACCGGCACCGAAGGCGCCATGGTGTCGACCGGCGCCGCCGGAGCGATCGCCATCGGTACCTACGCTTGTATCGCCGGGGAAGACCCCAAGAACATCAAACGGCTGCCGAATCTAGATGGGCTCAAGAACGAAGTCATCATCCAGAAGATTCACCGTATTTCCTACGATCACGCCGTTCGCGGCTCCGGCGCGAAGATCGTCGAGATCGAGACTCGCGAAGAGCTTGAGCAGGCGATCAACCCTCGTACTGCCATGGTCTACTTCCTCCCGGGCAATACAGACGACCGCACTTGGGGCGACGATTGGGTCAGCTTGGAAAACACGCTGAAGATCACCAAACCCGCCGGCGTTCCCGTCCTAGCCGATTGCGCCAACGTGCTGCCGCCCTGGAAAAACATCCCGGAGATCGCCCGCAGCGGCATCGACCTGCTCGCTATCTCGGGCGGCAAGCATCTGAGCGGGCCGCAGTGCTCCGGGATCCTGGCCGGCCGCAAGGACTTGCTCCGCGCTGCTTGGCTAAACAGCAATCCGCATTCGGACTCCAACGGTCGTCCGATGAAGGTCGGCCGCGAGGAGATGGTCGCCCTTTGGCTGGCCTGTGAAAAATACGCCAAGCTCGACTTCGGCAAGCTAGACAAACAGTGCGAGCGTCAGACGCGAGACCTCGCCCGCCTGCTTGAGAAAATCCCCGGCATCAAGACTGAGAAGCCCCCCTTCGAGCGCATGCGGCGCGTTCATCGCCTAATTGCGACTTGGGACGAGGCGAAGCTGGGATTGACCTCACGAGAAGCCGAGCAACAACTGATCAACGGAGAGCCGCGCGTCGCCGTCACCCGGCCGCGCTCCGGAGGCCTCCAGTTCACCGTGTTTCTTAACGAGCCCGGCGACGAAGAAATCGCCGCCAAACGGATGCGCCAAGTATTCGGCGTTTAGCGAGCCTTGGGCTCGGGCAGGCGATCCTTCGCGATTCGGCAAATGAAAGTGTTGTTCCAGGCGGCGACCCGTAGTTCGGCCGCCATCCCCAACAACACGTGCGCTTCTTGAGGTTCGAGACCGTAGTCGGCAATCAGCCATGAGATCATCTCGGAGATAGCCCCCTGGAAACCAGCTTTGATTGCTCCCGGCGTCGTGCCGAAAGTCACCAAGTGATCCGGCTCTTCCAGGCGAGGAAAACCTACTGAGCGTCCCTTGATCAAGCTCACCGAGAACTCGACGTTGAGCGACGTCTCGGTACCATTACCGAGCAACTCCCCTTCGCCGTGAGCGGCATGCCCGTCCCCCAAAAACAACAGCGCACCCTCTTCGAAGACCGGCAGATAGACCGATGTCCCTTCCACCGTGCCGTTGTAGTCGATGTTGCCGCCGTGCGGACCCGTGGGGCCCGACGAGATCGCCTGTTTCGTTCGCGGAGCCACGCCCACGCAACCCACCGCCGGGCGCGCCGGAAACTCCATGTTGACCTTGTCGCCCAGGGGGCGTGACGGCTTGACCGTCTGCTTCTCCAAGTCGATATCCCACTTCAGCGCGTTTCGTCGGCCCGGCTGCAGCCACTCCTCACAGCACTCGTTCGAATAGATGCCCGAAACCATCCCCGGCGAGAGCGCGCTCAGTCCAACGCGAACTCCGTTCCAGCCCCAATTGCGATTGAGGCGAACCTTGTCAAGGTGAACAATGAGCGTGTCTCCCGGCTCGGCGCCCTCGACGAAGAAAGGACCCGTGAGAACGTTATCGGCGTAGATGATGAGCTTGCCGTTCTCGTCGTGGCCGCGAGAGTCGAGCAACTTGGTAATCACCTTGTCGCCGACCTTGATGCGGCCGACAGGAGGATGCGCCTGCGAAAAAGTGTCGTAGTAACGGTCGGGAATAATCGTCTTCGTCTCCGCGCTCAGCAAGAGCGGAGACGAGACCAACAATACTAAGAGGCTGCCAAGTATGCGGATCAATGGTTCAGTCTCCTTTAGGCGAACAGGCCCTTCACGCGTTCCGCCAAGATCGCATCCTGCCCGGGACGGAGCATCCACATCGAAATTCGCAACTGTCCATCCCCGCCTCGCGAGACGGCCACGGGCGGATCGCCGGCGCGCAGCTTCTTGACCGCATCTGCCGACGTCAGCCCGACCTCACTCTCAGTCCAATTCACCAACACATGCGGCACGTGGTTGGCAATCTCGGGAACGTGCTTACTGCACTTGACGACAGAAACCCCGCCCAAAACGTCCATCACCCGAGCGGCCCGCTCGTCAAGCTCACGTCGCTCCGCCGCGTGGTCGACGCTCAGATAACGCTCGACGGCGGCGACGAGGCCCATGATTTCCTCTTTGCCGACCTTCATGCCGCGGCCGATCCCGCCGTTCGGGCTGATCGTCTTACGCGCCGCCATGATCAGGTCGGGACGGCCCAGCAGCAGTCCCGCGCCCTGCGGTCCGAGCAACCCCTTGCCGCCGGAGAAGATCACCATGTCGAAGCCTTCTTCGACGTAGCTATGCAGCCTTTCGGGCGGCGGCACGTCGGCGGCGGCGTCGTTCAACGTCGGGATATCGTGCGCCTTGGCAAACTCGATAAACTCCTTGCGTTGGATCTTTCCGAGCGGGTCGGCCTTGTTCAGGAAGAACATCATCGCCGTCCGTTCGTTGACGGCCTTCTCCGCCTCTTCCCGCGTTTCCACCCAAACATGCTTGCAGCCGACGAGCGTCATCTGCGCTTCATAGCCGCTGCGATGCGCCTTCTGCTGAATGATCTCGTTCTTCATTCCAGAGGTGTCCGGCAGAGTGCGCAGCCTTTCGACATCGCCGCGAGTGACGGCAGCGGCGGTGCCGCAGGTAATCGCCGACGCAGCGCCGCAGGAGATCATTGCAGCAGGGACCCCAATGATCTTGGCAAGGTGATCGGCCGCCTTCTGCTGCAGCTCCGGAAACGGGATGAAGTACTTCGAGGCCGCGATCATTGCATCGATGACCTCGGGCGGCATGATCGACCCGCCGAGGTTGGTCACCGTACCGACCCCGTTGATGACGGGCGTAATGCCCAGGCGCCCGTACACGTCCTCGGATGCGGCCGCGGTTGAGACGGGCTCACCTCCACAGGCGGCGGCGCTCAGAGCGGCGGCGGAAGCGCCTCCATGAAGCAAGGTGCGGCGGGTGATTGGTTTCGACATGGCGTTCTCCTTTTCGGAACTGCCCTAGTGTCCCACCGCCGGCCGCCGTTTTCCAAGCGAACGCGACGATTTCTTTGCAGCAGGTTCACTCGGCGTGAGCACGATCGTTTGATCGCTAGTCCCCGCCCGTTGCCGGCTTCAGCTTAGGCTGCTTCGCTCCAACCTCGTTGAGGTGATTGCGCAGCTTCGCTTCCAGCTCCTTGACCCTCTCCGGACGCCGCCTCGACAGCTCGTTCTCTTCTCCAAGGTCCTCGGCCAGGTTATACAGCTCGACTTTGGCCGGATCGTAGAACTTGATCAACTTCCAATCGCCGTCGCGAATCACGGAATAGGGGTCGTGTCCAGGGCCGTGGCGGTAGTGCGGGAAGTGCCAGTACAGCGGACGCTCCGGCAGCGACCCTCCCTCGAGCGCGGGCCGCAGGTCAACGCCGTCGATGGCGCGATCGACCGGCGGGCGCGTGCCGAGCGCTGCTGCGACGGTCGGCAGCAGATCGATACTCGAGATCGGAACGCTCGATACGGCGCCGGGCTCGGTCACGCCGGGCCAACGAACAATCCACGGCGTGCGAAGGCCGCCTTCGTAGGCGTAGCCCTTACCGCTGCGCAGCGGCGCGTTCTCGGTGGGACGCCCTTCGCGATCCAAGCCGCCGTTGTCTCCTGTGAAGACGATCAAGGTTCTCTCGCTCAGGCCTAGGTCGTTCAAGGTCTCTAGCAAGCGCCCCATGGCGTCGTCGACGCTGTGCACCATCGCGGCGTAGACCGGATCATCTTGTCCCTTGCCGTCTCGCTCCTTCTCGTACTCAGCGACGAGATTCTTCTTAGCTTGGATCGGCGTGTGGACGGCGTAATGGGCGAGGTAGAGCAGAAACGGATTCTGCCTGTTGGCGCGGATGAAGCGTACAGCCTCGTCGGCCTCGCGGTCAGTGAGGTACTCGCCGGCCTTGCGCGGAGCGAGCGTGGGAATGCCTTGCGGCAGCCAGTCGCCGAGAGTGTAGGGGTCGAAATAGGAAGGCGGCTGGCCGTAGTCCCATCCGCCGAAGTTGAAGTCGAATCCTTGGTCCGTGGGCAAGTGGCCGATCCCGCCGAGATGCCATTTGCCGATGTAGGCGCTCGTGTAACCCAGCGGTTTAGCAAGCTCGGCAAGAGTGATCTCGTCGTGGGGCAGCAGCGCTTGATTGGAAGGAGTGAGCAACGCTTTGCCGCCGTCGTGGTATCCGGGTGCGCTCCTGGTGTTGGGCCACTGGCGGCCTTGAAGCTGGAACTCAGAGCGAATCCAGTCGGTGATGCCGAGCCGCCCCGGATAGCGCCCCGTCATCAAGGCGGCGCGGGTGGGCGAGCAGACCGCGCAGGCGGCATAGCCGTCGGTGAAGCGCATACCGCCATCGGCGAGGCGGTCGATGTTGGGGGTGCGATAGAAATCCGAGCCTTGGCTCGCGAGATCCATCCAACCGAGGTCGTCGACCAGAACGACGATCACGTTGAGCGGCTTTTCTACGGCTTGGGCGGAGGATGGTTGAAGAAGTAAGGTTGCGGCAATCGCGCCGGCCGCGAGGACTCTGGAAAACATGCTGATAAGACTCCCGGTTGGCTCTATTGTGCTACGGCAAGGCCGGGGCAGGACTCGCCTGCGGATATTTTTTCGCATGCCTGGTTGCCTCCGAGAGCGGCGGACGACCTATTTTGCTCCCTCGCCGGTACGCCAACGCCCATTCAGGGTGTCGGGGATGTGTAAGATGGACAGTGCTCAACCCCGTGAGTCTCCCGGCGATTTAAGAAGACAGCCATGATTCTCCGACCCTGTCTTGCACTGCTGAAGAATCTGCTGACGAGGGGAGTTCTCCCCACTGCAGTCATCATTGCAGCGCTGCTGCCGGCAGCCCTTGCGCAATCCTCCAGCCTCGGTCGAATTGCCTTCCCTACCTCCGGATCAGTCGAGGCTCAGGAACACTTCCTCAAAGGCGCCCTGCTACTGCACAGTTTCGAGTTCGATGACGCGCGCGAGTCGTTCCAACTGGCCCATGGGATCGACCCCGACTTCGCTCTGGCCTACTGGGGCGAGGCGATGACCCACAACAAACTCTTGTGGGAACTGGAAGATCAAAAGGCCGGTCAGGCTGCTCTCGAGAAACTAGCTTCCACCGCCAAAGCCCGACTCGCGAAAGCGCCCACCGAACGGGAGAAAGGGTACCTGCGGACCACCGAGGCCTACTTCTTCGGCAAAGGCGACCAGAAGACGCGAGCCCAAGGATACGCGGACGCTATGGGGCAACTCGCCCGCCGGTTTCCCGGTGATCTGGAAGCAGCCAGTTTCTACGCTGTGGCAATCCTGGGAACATCCTCCGCAGGGCGAGATTTTCGAATCTACATGCGGGCCGCAAGCATCGTCGAGGAGGTTTTCGCCAAGAATCCCCTGCACCCCGGCGCTGCCCACTACCTGATTCATTCTTATGACGATCCCGTTCACGCCCCGCTCGGCCTGCGAGCCGCCAGGGTCTACGCCAAGATTGCGCCCGCCGCCGCACACGCGCTTCACATGCCGTCCCACATTTTCGTCGCGCTGGGGATGTGGAACGAAACCGCTTCTTCCAACGAAGACTCCTGGGCCGCGGCCGATGCCCGCGTCAAGCGAAAAGGGCTGACCATAGCAGACCGCGGCTACCATGCGCTTTGGTGGCTGCATTACGCCTACCTGCAGCAAGGGCGTTACCAGGAAGCCGAAGAGTTGCTACAAACCATGGAAAAGGACGTCGAGCGACTGAGCGTACCGATCACGCGCCGTCACCTGGCCGCCATGCGCGCTGCCCACATCGTCGAAACTCGCCAGTGGAAAACAGCGGCACGCGCGGCAGACCTGGACCTCTCCGGTGTGAGAGGAGATCAGGCCGTCGCGCACTGGTTTGCCAGCGGAATGGCGGCGGCAGAGCAAGGAGATCTCCAAGCCGCTCGGCAAGCTCTGGCAGCGCTCCAGAGAGAGGCTGGCAAGAAGACAAAGCCTTACCCCTCCCAGCGGCAAGCGGGGAAAGCGACGGAGCTGCAGTTGCGGTCGCTGATCGCATTCGCCGGCGGCAATACGCAGATCGCTCTTGAGCTCATCAAACAAGCCGCCGCCGAAGAAGACAGGATGCCGGGTTACTACGGTCCGCCTTCGCCAGTGAAATCCTCACACGAACTGTTTGGCGAGATGCTGCTTGAGCTCGACCAGCCGAGTGAAGCTCGCAGGGAGTTCAAGCGCGCTCTCGCAGGGGCTCCACGTCGAGCGCTTTCGCTATTGGGTTTGGCCCGAGCAGCAGCCAAGGCCGGAGATGCCGCCGCCGCAAGAGACGCCTACCTTGAGCTCCAAAGCGTCTGGAGCCAAGCGGATAGAAACCTGCCGGAGCTGAAAGAGGTCACTGCCGGCACGTCCGATTAGTTGGGGCCGCTGCTCGACTCCTTGGCAAGCGACGCGGTCGCTCGCTCGTGAGCTATGCTGTGTCAGCGAACCGGAGGCGACTCAATCCAATGAGCCAAGCAACAACACTGAGAGAGCGTATCCGACAGGGAGATCTGCTCATCGGAGTCGGAGCGCGGGATGCGCTGGAGGCCAGGCTGATCGACAACGCAGGCTTCGATTTCGTCTGGGCCAGCGGATTCGCAATCTCCGCATCGCACGCCGTACCCGATGCGAGCATCCTTTCGATGACCCAGCTATTGGAGGGGACGCGTTCGATCTGCGGTCGCGTCAACATTCCGGTCGTCGCCGACTGCGACACCGGCTTCGGTAACGCGAACAACGTCATCCACGCGGTAACCGAATTTGGAAAGGCGGGAGCGGCCGCAATCTCAATCGAAGACAAGAAGTTTCCGAAAGATACGAGCCTGCTGCCCGGCGGACGCCAGGAATTGCTCTCGATCGAGGAGTTCTCCGGGAAGGTTCTGGCGGCGGCCGATGCGCGACAGGGCTCCGATCTCGTCATCATCGCCCGCACCGAAGCGCTGATCGCCGGCTGGGGCGTGGAGGAGGCGCTCAAGCGGGCGCACCATTACGCGGAGGCGGGCGCCGACTGCATCTTGATTCATTCCAAGTCCAAAACGCCGGACGAAGTGGTGGAGTTCGTCGAACGCTGGGACGGTTCGGCGCCCGTGGTCATCGTACCGACCAACTACCCCTCGCTCACCGAGCAAGCCATTCGGCGTCTCGGCAAGATCAAGCTTGTTATCTACGCCAACCAAGTGCTTCGCGCCGGCGTCAAAGCACAGGAAGAGATTCTGTCGGAGATCAAGCGAGAACGTGGGATTCACGACATCGATGACAAGATGGTTCCCGTGAGCCATATTTTCGACCTACAGGGCGTAACGAGGATGAAGCAAAACGAGACCAAATACCTGCCCTGATCGATCAAAAGCTCCAGACGGTGAGCTTCGATCGGTCTTTCACAAGAATTTGATTCCCTATGAGAGCCGGGTGCGCCCAGACAGCGCTGTCAGAGACGTCGTAGATCTTGACCGGTTCATACCTGGCCGCATCGATCCGAGTTACGATCAACTCCGCTTCGGTTGTGAGCGTCAGTACACGATCTCCGGCGACTATGAGCGCGGCGTTGTCGCCCTGACGGCCAGGGCCGGACCACTGCACTTGCCCGGATCGGGGATCGAGACTGAAGAGATTGCCCTTGTCCATTTGCGTCAGGCCAAAAACGCGGCCCCCGACGAGTACCGGCGAGCTCATGTACATTGGCACCTCCGAGTTCGTCCAGACCTCCTCAGTCGACCACTCCCCGTCGTTGTTCGTCATCCGGACGGCGAAGGTCCGCTGCCGATGCCCGGAGAAGATGAGAAGGTCTTCAAAGGCAATCGCGGTAACGATGTTTTGGTTGTAGGGTGTGGTGAACGGGATCTTCCAAAGCGTCTTGCCGCTCGAGAGATCGACGCCGATGATGTGCTCGGTCGACTGGCTCACGACTTGTTCCGTGCCGGCGACGGTCAGCAGGACCGGCGAACAATACGCCGCGCCGTCTTCGGTCCAGCGCCATAGGATGCTGCCGTCCTCAACGTTGAAAGCAATAAGTGCGCCGTCGTCATCTCCGCCGACGTGGGCCAATAGGCGTCCCTTGGCAACCATAGGCGACATCGCGGCGCCGAAGCGCGGCCACAGCGTGCCGTAGTCGCCCTTGAAATCCTTGCGCCAAAGCAGTTCGCCGTCGGACGCGTTGAAAGCCGAGAGCACGCCGGTGATACCGAAAGTGAACAACTTGCCGTCGTGGAGAACGGGCGTCGACTTGGGCCCTTTCCCGTGTGGTCCGGCGGCCGAAACTGGCTCATACACGACGGGGTACTTCTGTTCCCATTCGACGGTTCCGTCCGCCAGCTTCAGTCGCCGAACGACTTCATCGCCGCCGACTCGGCTGTGGATATAGACGTCCTGTCCTAAGACGATCGGAGAGGAGTGGCCCTCGCCGACCTCGATGCTCCAACCCCTCTGGAGGTTGTCCGGCAAGCTTGCCGGAAGGGATGTGTCCGGCGCTTGACCGTCACGGGTCGGACCGCGCCACTGGGGCCAATCCGAGGCCGAAGCGACGATACAACCGGCGATCAGGCAAACAGGGAAGAGGAGGCGGCTCAGCATGACCCTATTGTTGCAATTCCGACCGGCAACTCAACAGTGAAGCGAGGAACCCGTGCCGCTATCCTCGGGGAATGCCCGCTCGCGACTCATCGCGAGGCAGGGCCGAAGCAGCGGCGCAACACTCACGGGGTTAGCGCGCTAGACTGCATCGAAGCGGATGAACAAGAGAATCTGGCTCCGACATCTGGCGCTCGGCATCCCGCTGGCGGCGCTGCTGCACACCTGCCTTCAGTTTGCCCACGCCTACTCCTCGCGCTTCGACAACGACTGGGACATCTTTCCGCTGCACTGGTTTCTTGGCGTCGTCTTCGGCTCCGTCGTCCTTGGCCCAGCCTTTTCAGTCCAAGCATTGCTTGCGATCAGCTTAGGCAAGAAGCACGCTGGACGCGTGACGCAAATCGTCGCCGGAGGGCTGCTCCAAGGGGTCTTCGTGTGGCTTTGGGCCGAAGTGATCGGGATCGAGCCGTCCTTGTCGGGGAACTTCCTACTAACTGAACCGATGATCGCCGCCGGTTGCGTCGCAGGCGCTATCGTTGCGGCGTTCGGGGCGCCGCGCCCGTAGGCGGGCGCTACTCCGCGGCGCGGTCCCGGTAGACTTGGCGCGCCTCTTCAAGCTGCCCCAAAACGTGACTCCGCTCGCGCTCTGAGCGCCAGCCCTTGTGCTCGTTGGCTTGGCGTTCGAGGTCGTCGATCCAGGTAATGAAGTACTCCGCGTCCTCTTTCGAGCGAATCGGCCGATCCCCGCAATAGACGTAGACGGCGCCGGTCTCGGCGTGCAGATGCGTATCGTCAATCGGGTGCACCGGCTGATCCGTCGTCGCGCGCAAAGTGAACCAACCGCTGCGTTCGACCGCGATGCGCTTGGTGATGTTCGCAGCTCTGCCCTCCCCAACAGGGAATGACTCGATGACCTCTCCGTTGAAGATCAGCTCCAGCTTCTCAACCGGGAACGCCGTATCGAGCCTTGCAGCTATCTCAACTGAGCCGCCCTCGTCGGGCAGATGAATCTCGCCTCCCGGCATCTCGCCGTTCACCTCAAGTTCGACCAAAGGCCCATTGGTGATCATCGTTCGGCCGTGCTTGATAGCATCGACCCAACGGCTCCACTCCAGCTTGTCCCCCAGATAGCTGTAGACTCGCGCCGATCCGATCGCCGGAGTACGGTGCAGGTTCGTGATGGAGTCCTCGCCGCCCGAGAAGGTAATCTTGAATCCGCAGTTCAAGATGCGATGCAATACCCGTGACGTGAATCTGGCGTGCATCGCACTCGTCATCACCTCGATGTAGTCGACAGTTCCCAGCGCCACATCGACCGGGAAGCCGCGCGCAACAGCGTAGCCGACCGTCGATGGATCCCTCGAATAGGGGTGCACATAGCCAGTCAGCGCGCCCTGCTTCTTGCCGACCCGGAACATGTCGGTGTTACTCGGGTACAGGCTTTCGATCGCAGTGCCCTCATAGCCGGTCGTAAACGGTGAGATGAGGTGCTTCGTCAGGTTGATGAAGTTGACGTGGCCCCACCACGGCGGCCGATACTCCTCGCCGAAAGAGATTAGCCGCTCCGAGGTGGAGCGCTCTTGGTCGTAGGCCCCGGTGAAATACTGGTGGTCGAAGATGCGGTTGTCTTTGTTGGCGATCTTCTCTCCGACGACGTCGAGGTCTTCAGCGGCGGCCATGAACAGCAAATTCTCAGGCGTGTTGTGGAAGTTGCCGGCGTAGTTCATGTGGACGTGGTCGCTGCCGCTGTACCAACCCTTCGCCTTCATGTTGGTGAAGCGTTTGAGGTCGAAACGTACCTGCGTCACCTCACCCGCCTTCACCTCTACCTCTTTCTGCATCGGCAACCGCTCGAAGCCCTTCATCGCCTCGATCGAAACGGTTCCCACAGGCACGTCGACGACGAAACGTCCATCGGCATGAAAGAAGTCGTAGAACATCGCCCGCGCGGCGACGCGATGGTAGGCGTCGGGCGGCGTGTAGGCCTTGCCGTCGGAGGCCTTGAGATAGATTCGCGCCTCGGTTGGCTCGCCGCTCTCAGAATCGAACAGCCTCGCCTCGATCGTGCCCATCGGACGACGGTAGATGCGTTTGCGAATCTCGATCTCACGATCTTCACCGCCGAACGTTTGCAGTAGGTGCAACGCGGAGAGCCCTCCGCGGTTCGAGACGTAAAGGATCTGTTCGCCGTCCGGCGACCAGCGCGGGTCGAAACGATCCCACTCGCCGAAGGTCATCTGGTAGGGCTCGCCGCCTATGACCGGCAGCACGTAGAGGTTGCTGTACTGACTCCCGCGGTGCGAGCTGTAGAGAATTCGGGTGCCGTCGGGCGACCATTGCGGGCGCGTACGGTAGAGCGTCTCCTCTCGTAGAATCTGCTCGGCTTTCTCCATCATGTTCGGCTCGATCGGAGCGCGCCAGATAGCGCCTGAGCCAAGCGTGACGTCACGGTTCGAGACCAGGATCATCTCCTTGCCGTCGGGCGAAATCGTCGGCTGAATGTGGAGATCCTCGGCGCCGAAGTAGAGACGCGAGTTGCGAAAGTTGTTGTCTTCGGTCAGCCGTACGCGTTCGCCGGGTCGGCCATTGCCGATCGCCATCGCCTCGAGGTGGTAGTAACCGTCCGGCTCAGTTGAGACATAGAAGATGCGGTCGCCGCCGGGAGCCCAGACCGGGTCGAGATGAACATACTCGCCCTCGGTGAGCGTTGAGCTCTCTCCTGTCGCTACGTTAAGCAGTTTGAGGTTGATCGAGCGGTACTGATCGTCGGCGGTATAAACGATCCAACGGCCGTCGGGCGACCAAACGGGCGACGAGTCGTAGGTAGCGTTCGCGGTCAACTCGCGTGCAACATCACCGTCGACGGCGATCTTCCAAATCGAGCCCGCCATGCTGAAGGCGATCTCTTTGCCGTCAGGCGAAAACGCCGGCCTCCAGGGCGTGCTCGCCGCCGGCGGCAGATAGAAGTTGTGCATGTAGTTGCCGCCGGTCTTGGCGTTCGGATACGCCTGCGGCTGGGCGCCGCCCGACACGGCAAACAGAACAGCAACTAGTAGAATCCTCAAGAGTCCGTTTCGCAAAGTCATGAATCGCCTATCCGAGATTTGTCCATCAAGCCCACAGGTTTCTCATAGCCTTCACGCCCTTGATGGCTCGGTTGACATGCTCGCTCGTGTTGTAGAAATGGGGGCAGAGCCTCAGCCCGCCGGAGGTTGAGCCAGCGATGCCGTGATCCCTATAGAGCCCATCGAGGACCCGCTGACGATTCTCAGCCGGAACTTCCATGATGCAAACGCCGGCGCTGAACTCCGCTTGCTCCGGAGTTACTAGGCGCGCTCCGGCGTCCTTGAGCCCGGCCTTGAGCTGCGAGGCCAACTCGAAGACCCGCTTCTCAATCGCAGCCAGTCCCACCATGCCGTGGAAATCCGCAGTCGTGCCGACGGCCGTCAGCGCGGCGTCGTCACGTTGGCCGAGCGACTCGAACTTGCGCGCCCCGACCAGTCCGGTCTCCGGACCAGTCCCCCAGCCAGGCGCGACGATGTTGGGCCAGATCGACGGGATTCGCTCTTTGCGTACATACAACAACCCGACCTCTTTCGGGCCGACGAACCATTTGTGCCCGCTGGCCGAGTAGGAATCGCAGCCGATCTCGCGCAGCTTCACGTTGAGCGCCCCCCAGCTCTGGGCCCCGTCTAGGTGGACGTGGATGCCACGCCGATGCGCGATCTCGGCGAGCTCGCGAGCGGGCAGCCGAACGCCGCTAACGTTCGAGGCGTGCGTCAGCGCTAGCACGCGCGTCTTGTCGCTAAGGGCCTTTTCAAAGGGACCAATCAGGTCGTCGATGCTATTGGGCTTTGCCGGTGTCTTGACCTTGGTAACCCGTAGGCCGAACCTCTTGGCGCGCACTTCCCAGGCGACATTGTTCGTCGGGTGATTCTGTTCCCAGAGAACGACCTCGTCGCCGGACTTCAGAGACATGCCGTTGTTGATGGTGTTGTTCGACTCGCTCGTATTGCGCACCAGCGCAACCTCGTCGGCGCTGACGCCAAGATGCTTGGCCACGGCGGCGCGGGAGTCCTCAAGCTGCTGTTTGAACTTCTCCCGGTTCTGGAAGGAGCAATCGACGTCGATATCATGGGTCAACTCCGCCACTCGCTCGGCCACGACGGTCGGCGAGGGACAAAGGTTCGCCGCATTCATCGGGACCTTGTCCTCAGGGAAGGCGAAGCGACCGCGGATTGTCTGCCAGCGGCCTTCCTCAGAGGGAGCGGCGGCAAGCGACGAGGCAAAGCCGGAGAAAGCCGTTCCGGCGGCGGCAAGAAACAAGCGACGCGAGGGCGCGGAAGCATTCATGACGATTCCCCTTGGCGACGATGGCGGTCGCCGCAACGAGCTTACCAAACCCGACAGGCCCTTAACCCTGCGGGGCGAATTTCCAAGCCGGCGGCTCGATCCCCTTCAACCGCAGATAGACCACGATCTGACCGCGATGATGCGCCGTATGCATGTAGGCGCGCAAGAAGAGATCTTGCGCCGTATGAGGGGCTCGCAGCGGATAGTCGCGGCGTTTGAAGTCCGTCTCGTCGAGCGAGTTTAGCGTCTCACGGACGTACTGGAAACTCCCGGCGACATACTGGCGGACGGACGCTTTGGTCAATACCTCAGGTTGCTCGGGCCTTGGCGTTTCGGTCTGTTTGTCAAACCGATCGAAGTAGGCGTTGTTGGCGCGTGCTAGATGAACCGACTGTTCGGCGAAGGTTCGCTGTTCGGGCGTCGGCTTGAAGCCGTAGTGTTCTTCAGGCATCGCATCGAGCACCATGAGCGAATAGTCGCGCGTGCTAATCCAATGGCGGAGGAAGTCGTCGCGCAGCTTCTCGGCGAAAGCGTCCTTCCAACCGGAAACTGCCGAAACAGAAGCCGCCGCGCCGCCGCCGACGGAGGCCAGTCTGCCGAGAGCCGTCCTACGCTTCATGGATGGAATTGTATCCGAGTCGAAGGCTTACTGCCGCTTGCGTGCGACGTGGAGACAAACGCCGCCCAGTAGAGTGGATTCCACTGCTTCCAGTTCGAAGTTGTTCCGTTCGAGGCATTCGGTGAATTCTCCAGCGGCGAGATGCCGCCGAATACTCCCCGAGATGTAGCCAAAAACTGGTCCATGGCCGTGTGTGACGAGGCTGTAGGCAGTGCCGGCAACCTTTAAGTAGCCAAGATAAACCTCGCGCCAAACCGCGTTCGACGGACGGTAGAAATCCAGACACGCGAAAAGCCCTCCGGGCTTGAGCACGCGAGCGATCTCACGGACGGCAGCCTCGCAGTCGGGAAAGTTACGCAAACCATACCCAACGGTAACCAGATCGGCGGAAGAGTCAGCGGTGGGCAAACGCATCCCGTCCGCTTCACTGAAGCCGATCTGGCCCGCGTTGGTCGATCGGCGTCCGATGATCAGCATTTCCCGCGAGACGTCGAGACCCCATACGCGGGCGCTCTTCGACAGCGAGGCGACCGCCTTGCAGATATCTCCCGTACCGCAAGCCAAATCGAGCACAACGGGCCGGTCGGGAAGCAGCGGAACGATCAACTGGACGAGCTTACGTTTCCACCCTCGGTCCATGCCGAAAGAGAAGAGGCGCGTGAAGCGATCGTATCCCGGCGCAATCACGTCGAACATCGTCGTCACATAGACCTGCTTGGTCTCTGGGGCTTTCACGTGATCGTCCACGTTCAGCTTGCGAAATGCGTCGATGGGCGGTTCAGGGGTGCGGTTGTCTGTACGGTTGTGCAACTCGACAGAGTAACCGAATTCTAGGGCGAATTCAAAACAAGAGCCGTCTGCTAGCGGTCTCGGGTCAACAAGCCAACCCGGAACGTGGCATCATATATCCCGATGCGTACCCCGATCCTCGTTCTCTTCGCCGCTTCCGTCCTGCCTGCCCAGCCGACGCTCGTCGTCAACGACCCGATGCCGCCGCCCGCCTGGGCTCTAGCCGAGCGCACACTGCTCGACGCCGCCTCCGACGGCGTCGTCGCCTTCTCCGACAAGTTCGTCGACGAAGCGGGCTATCTCCGTTGCGTCGAGCGCTGGGGCGGCAACGACGGCGCCGACGATGCCATGGAGAACTTCTCCGGCTGGACCCTGCTATACGCCCTCGGCGGCCGCGAAGCGGCGCTCGAACGCTACAAGCACGCCTGGGAAGGCCACCTACAGCAGTACACGAAAGCCCGCTCGCCGGGAATTGAGATGGCCAAGAACGGCATGTACTGGCGCGAGTTCGTCACCGCGTTCGACTGGGAGCACACCGGCGAGGCGCTCGGGGCGTTCCATCTCTATCCGCTAGCTCGGCCCCACGATGCTCGCTTCAAGACCCGGGTTCAACGCTTCGCCGACTTCTACACCGGCGACGACCCCGACGCCGACAACTACGACCGAGATAAAAAGATCATAAAGAGCATCCACAACGGCAGCCGCGGCGCCAAGATCACCCCGGCGAGTGAGATGGACTGGGGCGGTCTGCCGGTCGAGGGAGACCCTGAGCGCCTCACGCGCTATGCGACCGCCTCCAACATTAAGGGCGATCATCCGCTCAATCTCTGCGCCACTGCACTCGGCTTTAACGCCTTGATGGCCTCAGGCGAAAAGCGATACCGCGACTGGGCTCTCGAGTACCTCGGCGCTTGGCGAGATCGCGTTCTTGAGAACGGCGGCAACATCCCGACCAACATCGGCCTCGACGGCAAGATTGGCGGCGACTGGGGCAAGTGGTACGGCGGCGTCTTCGGTTGGGATTTTTGGCCCCAAAGCAGCGGTCGCAACTATTTCATTCGCGGCCCGCGCATTGGCTTCGGCATCGCACTGATGCTCACTGGCGACGTCGGCTACATGGAACCGCTGCGTCGCCAGATCGCCAATCTTTACGCCGCCAAGAAGATCGAGAACGGTCGCACGATGCTGCCGCGCAAACACGGCGACGACGGCTGGTACGGCTATTCGCGCAGTGAGTACTCCGACGTGCAGCGTGACATCTATCTTTCGACCTTTGACCGCACCTCGCTCGACGGACTGGCGCGCGATCCATGGATTCGCTACCTCGAAGCGACGAACCCGGGCTATCCGCTGGAGGCGCTCAACTCCGACATAGAGGGAGTGCGACGCCGCGTCTCCGGTCTACGTGGGGACAAGTCGATCGACGGCGAGCGCACCTCGGACTATTCGCAGCGCTACAACCCTGCGCAGACGGACTCGCTCGTAAAGCTGATGCTCGGAGGCAATCCTCCGGATCGCTCCGGCAATATCCTACATAGCCGGCTACTATACTTCGATCCCGAGCGACGTCGAGTCGGCATGCCCCCGGACGTGGGCGCACTCGTGGAAAGCATCACCGCCGACGGCATCCGTCTCAAGCTCGTCAATCTCGATCAGGTCGAGCCGCGCACGGTGATTGTCCAATCAGGCGCGTATGGGGAGCACCAGTTTGGCTCCGTGAAGCACGGCGACGCCAACGTGGAAGTGAGCGGTCAGCGCTTCCAGGTCCGTCTCGCCCCAGGAGCGGGCGCCACGCTGCAAGTCGCGATCAGTCTCTTCAAGAATCAACCTTCAGTCGGCTTCCCCTGGGACTGACAGGGCGATTCACAGCCCGCGGGTTCTCTTCGACAAGCCGCTGCGGCCGTCCGCTTTTCGCCCAACCCGGACCCTCCCGATTCTAGAGCTCGATCCACGTCTAGGCGGGTTGCGGGCGGTCTTAACGAGTTCATCTCCGAAAAGCCATCATCTGCACCACGGAAGGCCGTAGAATAGCGCGAGGAGCTACGACTGGCGCGCCGAGTGGAGCGACTAACCGCCCATCGCGGCCCTCTCCCGAATCTCACCCTTCTGCATCGGAGACAGAACATGTGTCTTAGAGTCCTTCTTGCCCTTGTCTTTGCGGTCCCTGCTCTGCTCGCCGCTCCGCCTCGGGTTCTTGTCTCCACCGACCTCGGCGGCGACCCCGACGACATTCAGTCCCTGTACCGACTGCTGCACTATTCCGAAATGTTTGCTATCGAAGGGATCGTCTCTTCGCCGGGTCCGGGCGCGGAGAACGACGCAGACAAGATTCGCCTCTGGATCCGCGAGATTCGAATCGAGCAGATCCGTGCGAACGGACACCCTGGACTGATCACCGAAGAAAGAGCCCTCTCGCTCGTCACGCAGGGGCAAACCTCGACGGGCGCGCCTTCGGTCGAGCGGCGCACCGTTGGCTCGGACATGATCGTCGAGCGGGCGAATGCCGGGGAGGCTCCGCTGTGGGTACTGGTATGGGGATCGCTGACCGACCTCGCTCAGGCGCTGCATGACGCCCCCTCGATCGCGCCGAAGATTCGCATATACTCAATCGGCTCGTCCAACACGGTCAGGGACCCAGCGAGCCGAGACTACGTCTTCGACGGGCTCAAAGAAGGCTGGCCGAATCTGTGGTGGGTCGAGAACGGCCTGCTGCCGCGACTTTCCACGGATACCTTCCGCGGCGTCTACTTGGGCGGTGAGCAATCGGGAGAGTGGGGCAATAAGGAGTTCGTCTACAAGAACATCCGGGGCCACGGTCCGGAAGCCGGTGACGCGCTTCCCATGGCCGAGTGGCCCGACGGCACGCTGAAGGAGGGCGACTCGCCGTCGCTACTCTACCTGATGGGGCCCGTTCTGGGTGGCGTCGGAGATGTTGACGATCCCACCCAACCGAGTTGGGGAGGCCGCTTCCGCCATTCCAACGCGGAACGTTTTCCGAACTACTACGTGGACATCGAGGGCACGGCCGAAGAATGCCAGGCAACGATCAACCGCTGGCGCGTCGATTATTTGAAGGATTGGAAGGCACGCTGGGATTGGTACCAGAAGTAGGGCTACAAGTGCTGGACTTCGGGCGGACAATTCCATCGACGGCGAGCGCACGTCGGACTACGCGCAACGATTCAACCCGGCGCGCACGGACTCGTTGGTGACGCTGGTGCTGGGAGGCAGCCCTCCTGGCCGCTCCGGCAATATCTTGCACAGCCGCGAGACAGTCTAACCCCCATGCATTCAACCATCTGAAGGCCATACGGGGTGTGTCGCGGATCGAAATTGAGGCTGTCCCGGTTTCCGGCCCAAGCCGGCCGTACCAAGCTCGATACTTCATCATATGAAGTCCGTCCTCATATCGATACGTCAAGAGACACCGTCGGCTGGGACAAAGACGAAGCTTCGCCCAGTATCAGCGATGTAGACGGCGTATTCCTCGTCCGGTGACCAACATATGCCCACGGGAGTCTCGGCAGTTGCGAAAGGCAATCGGACAGGATCGTCGACGAACCGGCCGGTCGTATTTGAAAACACCTGATGGAAGTGTTGGCCCCATGCATTGCTGCCGCGGCCTATCTGAAAGAACGCAGGAGTTTCAATAGGGCCGGATGCGGACAGCACGGCCGTCCTTGCCCCAGTGGGCGAGCGCCTGGTCTTCAAAGCGAGCCGACCAGCCGGACGGATTCGCCGACTTCGATGCTCCAGCGACCTTCCGAGGGCATGAGACAGATACTCGGGACCGATGGGCCATTCCCAGCACGGCTGACTAGGACCCGAGGCGGAATCGAACGCGCCGTCTTCCAGGCGAATCGATTTGCGAGAGTTCAAGTCGAGCCCTAGAGACCACGGTTGAGTTCTCTCCTTCACTATGAATATTCCTGACTCTTGATTGACTTTCTTGACTAGAAGCTCGTCGGTTCTAATTGGGAGAAACTCCGACGGAAGCCCCGGCCCCTCAATCGGCTGTACGTGTGGCGGAAATCGAAGGTAGGGAAAGGCCCCCATCCAAATCGCGACCACCGAGCCGATGAGGATGGAACCAGCAAGAGCACACAACCACCGGGGCCAGCATCTAAGGCGTTGGGTGACAGGCACTTTTCTTGTACTTTCAGGGGCCGCCGTGGCCCAAATGGAGGGCATTCCGATGGCGACGAATTTCCTCCCTGTAGCGCTGCTTTACGGCCCGGATCTCTTCGCTCAGCGCCATTCGCGTCTCGCGATCCTTGGTTACGAGTTTCCGGCGCCAGAGCAAGAGCACGCGCTGTCTGCGTTCGGTGCGCGATCGCGAGACATACTCATCAACACCACCAGCCCAGAATCGCAACATGTCCAAGATCCCCTCGGCTCTGTCCTCGATCGCCCCGCACACGGTTATCCTAAGGCTTAGACCCACTCAAATCAAATACCGCCGCCTTTCCGGCCTCGCGGTCAGCGTTCCCTTCACCGAGACCGTGCTCCTTGTTCCACGCCTGTACCTCGCCGTCAGAGGCTTGGGCGAACCACTGGTCGTAGAACGGCCGCTCGGCGCGATCCATCCAGTTGTCCAGCTTTTTCCAGAGCTCCCGTCGCGTTTCGAGATAGGCCGAATCGTCCACGAGGTTCTCACGCTGATAGTCGTCTGTGTTCTTCCACAAGCGGTATTCGCCTTCCTCTGTCGCAGAATAGGTGAAATCCTTGGTGACAACGGCGCGCCAGATCGCTTCGTGTCGGCTGCCGCGATTATTCATATTCGAGGGATGCGCCAGGAAGACCGAATCGGGCTCGACGGCGCCGGGCTCGCCGCGCAGATTCGCCGAGAGATCTACTCCCTCCAAGGTCCCCAAATACTCAGCCGTCTCCGCCGCTTCCGGCGTTCCAGCCCGATGCAATTCCTCCCCCAAGCCCACAAGTGAAGCGAGCGTCGGGAAGACGTCCATCGTCGAAGACAGCGTCTCCAGGTCCACGTCCGCCGGGATCATTCCAGGCCAGCGGATGAGAAACGGTACACGAGACGACTCGTCGTGCGCATGGCGCTTCTGCCCGTACGAGACGCCGTCCACGCCCGCCATGGCTCCGTGATCCGAGGTATAGACGAGCACCGTATCCTCGGCGATCCCAAGCTCGTCCAGTTTGTCCGAAACGCGGCCCACGTCATCGTCGATCGACGAAACCCAGGCGTGGTAGTCCCGGTGCGTCTCCCAATTTCTAAGCTCGTCCAGGGGGTGGAGAGGCAACGCTTCCTCGTCCGGATAGAGTGCTTTCTTGCTCGGCGGCGCGTCGCCGAACGGCCCATGCGGCGGATTGAGCGAGATCACAACAAAGAATGGACGCATAGCCGCCGCGGACTCCGTCATCCATTCCAACGCTTGACCCACCGTCGCCGAGGCATTCGACTCGCCTTCCCACTGGACCGGCGGAGCGCCGTCCACGGTGTAACGGGTCTTCGTGTGATTGTTGGTTCCAATCCAGATCACCGAGCGGTCGAATCCGAAAGGCCGAGCGTCGTTCTTACCGAGATGCCACTTGCCGAAGTGCGCCGTTTGGTAGCCGGCGTCCTTGAAAGCCCATGCGATCGTCCCTCGCGCTTGTTTGCCCTCGGGCATGTCGACGCGTTCAGCCAAGCTCATGTGGTTCGCCATCAGGCCCGTCTGATACGGCCAGCGGCCGCTCATCACGATGGCGCGGTAGGGCGTGCACAGCGGCAGGTTGACGTAGTAGCGGTTCAGCGACGCGCCTTGCTGCTTAAGCCGGTCCATGTTGGGGGTTCTTACCTGGGGCGTCTGGGTGAATGACATCGCCCCCCAGCGATGCGTGTCGCTTTGGATGTAGACGACGTTGGGGGGAGGCGGAGCGGGTTCCGGATCTGAGGCGCAGCCCGCAAGGACAGCGGCTAGGGTTATGGAAATACGGCGCATCGTCGCGCTATTGTACGCCAGGCGTCGACTAGGGTCCCGCTCAAAAAGAGCTGAGCCCCGACGGGAACAATTCTCAAGCCCAAGCTCCACCCGGCCGGTCGAGATCGCCGCGCTACCCTAGAGGGCGATGCGCACTTTCACCTTGTTATCTCTCATGGTCTCGACTTTCGCCTGCAGCCCGACGGCTGATACTGACGCTGCGGCCGAGCGGATCACCGCCGACGGCATTCTGGCTCACACCCGTACTCTCGCCTCCGACGAATTCGAAGGCCGTCTGCCAGGAACCCCGGGGGAAGAGCTGACGGTCGCTTACCTAACCGAGCAATTCCAAGCGCTGGGCCTCAAGCCGGGCAATCCCGACGGGACGTACGTACAGCCGGTTCCGCTGGTCGGCATCACTACGACCGCGCAGGCCGGCATCATTGTCAACGGCCGGCCGCTGCCGCTCGAGCCCTTAGACGATTACGTCGCCGTGACCCGCCGCCTCGCGGAGCAAACCGCCGTCGAAGACTCGGCGATCGTCTTCGTCGGTTACGGCGTCGTCGCGCCGGAGTACGGCTGGGACGACTACAAGGGCCTCGACGTGACGGGCAAGACCATCGTGATGCTGGTCAACGATCCAGCGGTTCCCGACCCCGGCAATCCCGAGCAGCTCGACGAGTCGATGTTCAAAGGCCGAGCGATGACCTACTACGGCCGCTGGACTTACAAGTACGAGATCGCCGCAGAAAAGGGCGCGGCCGCCGCAATCGTCGTTCACGAGACCGGACCCGCCGGCTACCCCTGGGGAGTTGTTCGCACCGGTTGGAGCGGCGAACGGTTCGAGATCAAAGCCTCCGACGACAACATCAGCGCGGTTCCGGCTGAGGCTTGGATGACGCTCGAAAAGACGCGCGAGTTGTTCCAAGCTGACGGTAAGGACTTCGATGCGCTGAGAGAGCAAGCTCGTTCGAGAGATTTTCAGCCCGTCGCACTGAACGCGGCAGCCTCGTTCCGCTTGACCAACGCCCTGCACGAAGTCAACTCGCAAAACGTCGTGGCTAAGTTGCGCGGGGCCGAAAACCCCGATGAATACGTGATCTACACCGCCCATTGGGACCACATGGGGCGCGACGAGACGCTTGAGGGAGATACGATCTACAACGGTGCGATCGACAACGCCTCCGGGACGGCCGTACTTTTGGAGATCGCCGAAGCGTTCTCCAACCTCGGCGCCGCCCCGCGCCGGTCGATACTCTTTCTGGCGGTGACCGCCGAGGAGCAAGGTCTACTGGGCGCCAAGTGGTACGCCGAGAACCCTCTCTATCCCTTGGAGAAGACGCTAGCCAACCTCAACATGGACGGCGTGAACCAATGGGGCCGAACCTCGGACGTCGTCGTGGTGGGGCTCGGCGCCTCGACCCTAGACGATGTCGCGACCGAGGTTGCAGCGGAGCAGGGCCGCACCCTCAAACCCGACGCCGAGCCTCAGAAAGGCTATTACTACCGTTCCGATCACTTTGAATTCGCCAAGCTCGGCGTGCCTGCGTTCTACTCCGACTCCGGGGTCGACTACATCGACAAACCGGCAGGATACGGCGAACAGAAATCCAAGGAGTACACGGCCAACTTCTACCACCAGCCATCTGATGAGGTGAGGCCGGACTGGGACTTAGCCGGCGCAGTGGAAGATGCGCGGCTGCTGTTCGAGATGGGCGCTAGGGTCGCCGCCGACGACCGCTGGCCGGAGTGGAAGGAAGGGTCCGAGTTCAAGGCGATCCGCGAGGCTATGTTGCAGTAGTGGCTCCGACGCTTGCGACGCTCGATGGCGGCGGGGCCCCTACTTGAAGTTGCTGTAGGCGCCGACGTTGCTCCACTCTTCAGCAGCGATCCCGTCGGCGTCCCAAACGATTGCGCCCGCGCGGACGGTCAGTGCGCCCCGCAGTTTTCTGTCTCCTATGTGCTTGGCGCGGCCCGAGTCGAGGAACGCGAATCGGCCTCGATCGAGTTTCAGAACAGCGATATCAGCGACTGCGCCCTCGTCAAGGTTGCCCAGCTCGTTGCGCCGGATCGCTTTCGCGGCGTTCACCGTGGTGCGCTCGATGACCTGCTCAAGCGTCATGCCGATGTTGAGGAACTTCGACATGACGTTGGTCAGCGTGGCGTGGGGCAACATGATCGAGCTCTTGTGGATGTCGGTAGAGATCGTGTCCGGCAGGAACCCTTGCTGGATCGCCGGGACCGCTATACGAAACCAGAAACTGCCCGAGCCGTGGCCGACGTCGAACAGCACGCCGCGCTCACGTGCTTTCCACATGTAGTCCTGGACACGTTTGTTCTCGTCGATTTGCGGCGTGAGCCGGCCGTAGAAGTGGGTGTGAATGTTACCCGGCTTCATGTGCTCGAGAATCAACTCCTCGTAGCCGCGGCCCGGCTTGGGGTGGAAGTCGACCATCAGCACCGTGTTCGACCGCTCGGCGGCTTGGACGGCGCGGTCGACAGCCTGCCAGTCGGCGGGCTGGTAGTGCGCCGTCTTGATGCCGACGATGGTGTCGGGATACTTCTTGATCATGCTCACGGCGGCCGCGACGTCCATTTCGTCGACGTTGTTTTCCGGGCCGCCCTCGCCGCTGCCGTACATTCCGGCGCCGACGATATTGAGCAGCGCCAGCACGCGGGTTTGAGCGTGATCGATGGTTTTCTTTTTGAAGGCTTCGAAACTCTTCGCCCCTGAAGTACCCGCGTCGACAGCGGTGGTCACGCCGTTGCGCAAGGAGTTGTGGTCGGGGTTCAGGCTCAGGCTCGGTCCGTAAACGTCGTAGTGGGCGTGAATGTCGATCAGCCCCGGCGCGACGATGTAATCCGAGACGTCGACGACCTTCCTTGCATGGGCCGCCGGCAGATGCTCCGCAACGCTGTGGATACGATCGCCGACGACGGCGATATCGAAGCGTCCGTTGCGATCGTTCTTGGGATCGATGACGTGGCCGCCCTTGAGCAGTAGGTCATAGACGACAGGCTCAGCGCCCGCAGCGACACCAAACATCGCCAGAAGCGCCAGGCATGTCGCCCCCCTTCGAACCTTAAGGAATCCGCACATAATCGCCCGCCTCCTGCCACAATGGGAACCCTAGCCCCTCGATATCAACCACGAGCTTTCCTGCGCGTACAGTCAGAATCGGGGCCAATCTTTGCGTCGCCGACATCTTTTTCCTCCAGGCGTCCATCAGAGCGAAGACGCCTTCTTCTATTCGAAAAACAGCGATGTCCGCTTCCTTGCCTTCGCCCAGTGTTCCGATCTCTGGGAACTTTCCAATCGCTTTCGCGGGTGCGACGGTGGAGCGTTTGATGGCTTCGGGAAGATCCATCCCGAGAGCGACCATCTTAGTGATGCAGTTGGGCATGTCGGGCTTGGGGCCCATGATGCTCGACGTGTGCAGATCGGTCGAAATCGTATCCGGGTAGAAGCCGTCAGCGGCCGCACTGGTCGCGACCGGCCACATGAAGCTGCCCCCTCCGTGTCCTAGGTCAAAAAGGACGCCGCGCTTGCGTGCTTCCCAGACGTAGGGCTGTACCTTGCCGGTAAACCGGCTGACAATCTCGACTTGGCGGTCGTTGAACGTATGCGTGTGCATGTCGCCCGGCCGCATCTTCTCGAGCAGCTTCTCTCGCGAATGGCGACCCGTATTGGTAAAGATCTTGTCGTCGATGATGACTGGCTTGCTCGAAAGCTCGCCGGCTCCAATGGCAGCATCGATCGCTGACCAGCCTTTCCCGCCGAAATGAGCGGTCTTGATGCCGACGATCAGATCCGGATGCTCCGCCATCTTGGCGGCCGTCTTCTCCGAGTCCATGTCGGAGACATCGCTTTCGTAGGGATTCCCGATCATGCCGTGCCCGACGATGTTGATAAAGGCCAACACGCGCGTTTGGACGCGGTCGATCACCGTTTCCTTGAATTCCTCGAACGTGCGCCAGCCGGCGCCGCCGCAGTCAACTACCGTAGTTGTTCCGGCGTACAGCGCCGTGTCGTCGGGGAAGATACTGCCGGGGTATCCGTAGACGTGGGCGTGCAGGTCAATCAACCCCGGAGTGACAATGGCGCCCGAGGCGTCGATAACTTTCTTGGCTTGATCGACCGGAATGTCTTTCGCGACGCGCGCGATGGCCTCGCCGCTGACGGCGACGTCCATGACGGCGTCGATCTCGTTGGCGGGGTCGATCACGCGGCCGCCTTGGATCAGAAGATCGTACTGCTGCGCCGCGAGCGGCAGCGCCGCCAGCAGCAGGAGCGTCGATTGTAGGATACGCACTTAAGATCTCTCCGTTAGAATCGTCCGGACGCGATCGGCGATCAGCATCTCTTCACCCTCTTGCAGCAGGTAAGGAAAGATGCCGAGGCCTTTCCAGGGTGGGTGGAAACGTCGCATGTCGCTGGCTTCGATAGAAGGCCGGCCCGTCCGCAGCTCTTCGATCATCTCGTCGAGCGACAGGCCGAGCTTTGCTTCGTCCCACTGCACCGACAGCCGCGGCGAGTGGGAGAAATCGTTGTTCGGAATTAGCTCGGCGACGACGGTGTCGAGGCCCTCGAGCTGGGCGGAGATACGATCGAGCATCGCGTGCCACTCAGCGCGCTCGGCCTCGTGGTCTTTCGCCAAATAGAGCTCGACGGCCGCCAGAAAGCCAACGATCTCCTCTTTGCCGACCTTCGCAATGCGAGCGAAATAGTTGTGAGGCGCGCTGTTGGCGTAGGCCTTACGCACCCATTCGCGCTTGCCGACGAGCATGCCGCTGCACTGCGGTCCGTGCAAATTCTTGCCGCCCGAAAAGGCGACCATGTCGACGCCCGCGGCGACAAATTTGCTGAGGTTCTCTTTGGGCGGCAGCTCGGCGGCGGCGTCGAGCATCACCGGCAGACCGGCGTCGTGAGCAATGCTTGTATACTCGTCCAGCTCGATCTTCCCGCCGAGCGTGTGATGGCTGCGCACGTAGGCGCAGCCCGCGGTACGGTCGGTAACGGCAGCGCGCATCTGTTCGGCGGTTTCTACCTCGACCAGCTTGGCGCCTACCATGCGAAAGGCGTGGTCGTAGGGATTGCGGTGGATCTTTTGGATGAGAATCTCGTCCTTCGAGCCCGTCAGATCGGGAAGGCGCCTAATCTTCTCAGGGTCATCGCCTGCCACGGCGGCGCAACTGGCGAGGCAGAGCGCAGCCGAGGCGCCGCAGGTCACAAACGCGTCTTCGGCACCGGTTAGCTCGGCCAACCGCGCTCCAACTTTCTCCTGTAGCTCGTGGATCTTCACGAAGCTTCGGGAGGCCTGCTCCATTGCAGCCCCGACCTCGGGCGGCATCAGTGAGCCGCTGTAGGTGGTCAGCGTTCCGACCGCGTTGATGAACGTCCGCACCCCGAGTTGTTCGTAGATCCCGGCCGCGGCGGCCGGCGCATCGGCGGTCGAGCAGGCCGCGGTGCCGACGAGCGGAGCGGAGGCGCCGGCTTGCAGAAAACGGCGCCGCGTGACCGTCTCGGATTGCTTCATGACTTCCTCTTCCTTGCCCAAAACTGGTCAGGCTTTACGCGCCGCGTCGCTCAGAATTTCACGCAAGCGCCACGCGACGATTCGATCTTCGCCGGGAAACAGATTGTAGCTCGCCAGGCTGATTTCGTCCTCGGCTACGTTGACATGGATGCGGGGCTCGCCGTCGATCAACTGCTTGCCACAGTCCTTGCAGCTCAGCCCGAGTCTATTCTGGTCCCACTTCACACGCAGATAGGGGATTGGGTGGCCACCCGGGCCGGGGACGTAAATCTCGGTTTCGACAGTTGGGAGATCAGAGACCTCCTTCACAACCCGCTCCATGAACCCACGCCAGAGCTTTTGGTCGGCGTCGTGATCGCGGTTGACGTAGACCTCGACCGCCTTGACCACAGCCATGATTTCTTCTTTTCCGACTTTCATTCCCCGGCCGATCGTGTCGCTGTGAGGATTGTTGTTGAGCGCGGCCGCCTCGATCAGGTCCTTGCGTCCGACGAGCAATCCGGACGCTTGCGGTCCGCGCAATCCCTTGCCGCCGCTGAAGGCGACCAGATCGAAACCTTCCTCCACGATCGAGCTAAGGTTGTGCGCCGGCGGCAGCTCGGCCGCGGCGTCGTTGAACACCGGCACGTTCGCCGCTTTACCCGCCGCCAGAAAATCTTTGCGGCTAATCTTCCCCTTCGGCTCGTAGATGTGGACGAAAAACAGCATCGCAGTCTTCGGCCCGATAGCCTTCCGCAGCTCGTCGAGCGTGTCGACCTCGACGATGTGGGCGCCTGATGCTCGCGCGGCGTGGTCGAAGCCCATGCGATGCTGCTTGACCATGATGACCTCGTTGGCCATACCTCCGGACTGCGGAAGCGTGCGGATCCTATCGCGGTCTTTACCGGCGATGCAGGCGGCCGTGGCGAGTTGAATGGCGCTCGCTGCGCCGGCGCTCACGAGAGCCGCCGGGACGCCGATCAGCTTGGCAATGCGTTCGCCGGCGCGCTGTTGCAACTCGATCAAAGGCACGAAACAAGTAGCTGCGTCGGCCATGGCCTGCCGAGCCTCCGCCGTCATTACCGAGCCCGTCAGCGTCGTGTAGGTCCCCGCCGCGTTGATCAGTGGACGCACGCCTAAAGCACGATAGCTCTCGCCAAGTCGCGATGCCTGATAGGCGGCAATCAGGTTGTTAGGCCGCAATGAGCCAGCCGCCGCCAGCCAAGGAACCGCGCCGAGCAACGACCGCCGTGATACGGATGAAATGAATGACATTGTTACCCCTCGTTGTGCCTCGTTTGTGTCGTGAAGCCCCTGGCCATGTCCGAAGCTAGGACCGCTGAAAATACGTATCCCGCGGAGCTTTGTATTGGACCGCGAGCTGCGGCGTCTCGACCAGCCCCTTGCGTTCTCTTGATTCGAACAGCAGCGCCAACGCGCCCGTCGTCAACAGCGTTCGCTCGACGGGATACACGGGCTCCCCGGTGACGAACAGCTCTTCAATGCAGTGGGTCAATCCGTCGAAGTGCGCCAGATCGCGGCGCACAGGCACCTGTCCGAAGTGCGTCGCGCGGACTTGGCCGTCGACCTCGGCCGCGAAATCCCAGCGGAACACGTACTTGTTCAACATGTAGGCGACCGCTTCGAGCCCGTCGCGATACTTCAAGACAAAGAGCGCCGGTTGCTCACAGTGCTGTTCGGGCGGGCCTTTGGGAAGATGCGGATTGGTGGCCAGCGCCGCGTTCAGCAAGGGTTGCGACCACTTGCCGGCTTCGCTGTCGCGCCACTGCCAAACTCCGTCACCCTCGATCATTTCGACTGACGCGATCCCCGTCTCGCCCCCGGCGCGGCGTTCGAGCATGCACTGCATCGACTCCAGTGTGTGGAAGCCGTATGCGTCCAATGGTCCGTAGCCAGTCTGTACGGCGCGTCGAATCTTCGCGCCGTAGGGTATCTCGAGCTCGGGCGTTCGTACGGTGACTGGAATTGAGGAACCGGCCATGAAGGGAATCTTGAGTTCCCCCGACCAGTCGTACATCTGCTTCGCCTTTTCCCAGGAGTAGGAGAGATGCTTATCGTTGAACAAGGGCAGGCTGCGGCCGCTCTTGCGGAAGACCTTCACAATCTCTTCGAAGAGCTCGTAGCGCGGATACATCTTCTGACCGCGCGAGTTCTCGGGATAGTTGCCGTGCTCGCCGATCAGCAGCACGGCGTCGACCGCCAAGTCGTTACCGCCCAGCGTCAGCGCCTCGGCGATCGTCGGATAGATCTTGAAAGGCCTGCGGGAAGCGAGGCCGCGGCTCATATCGTCGATCGGAACTTGAGCGGTGTACATCGAAACGATCTGCGTGCGAGGGTCTTGACGCACCCCGTTCGGGTAGTAGCCGTCAAGGATGCGTGTGCCAATCACATCGGCGTGAGAACGGTGCCGAAACTCAGTAATGATGGCCGCTACTTTGGGCTTCGGCTGTTGTGCGGAGAGCAGGGCGCCGCCTAGACCGAACAGGAGCCCGCGGCGGGTTAGTGCGATGGAACTGGTCATTGCGAGAACATATTATCGTTCATAGCAGGGCCGCTGGCACAGAGTATAAAAAGAAATTCGCGATGGTGTTTCTCTATTGGAATTGCCGATCGTTTCTCTGCTGGAATTTCTGCAATCAGAGCTTTCGATGCGGCTGGCCCCTGAGCTACGATTGTGAGCGCAGCCTAGGAGGCTCGAACTTATGAAGCGACTGTTTTTGATTCCCCTGTTGATCGCGCTGGCCGTCTCAGCCGCGAGCGCCGAGAAGAAGATCATCTACCCGGATGACTTCCGCCCGAACATGCCCTTTAGCCCTGGCGTCTTGGTGGACGGCACGCTCTATTGCGCCGGACAGACCGGCGGCGATCTAAAGACCGGCGAATACGCCGCGGACTTCGAGGCCGAGGTACATCAAACGTTCAAGCGCATCGGAATCATTCTCAAGGCCGGCGGCATGGACTATTCCGACGCAGTAGACGTGAAGGTCTACCTCACCGACATCTCGCTCTTCCCCAAGATGAACTCGGTCTACACGCAATACTTCAAGCAGGACCGCCCCACGCGAACCACCGTCGCCGTAGCGAGCCTGGTCGGCAAGGCGCGTATCGAGATTACCGTCACTGCTCGCAAGTAGGATTCAGGCAGGAGGAGAGCGACATGCACAGTCGACGCAAGTTCCTTCGCTCCGGCGGCGTGGCGGCGGCCGCCCTCGCCGGAGCGCCCGCCGCCCTGCTGTGGGGAGCAGAGCGCCAACGCATCACGCGCTACGAGCTGATCGAGACTCGGGTGCCGATGGACGAGCGCGTCCGCGAAGCTTGGCAAAAGAGCTTCTATCGGCAGGGCCGCTTCCAGACGCACTACGAGCCGGTGATCGTTCGGCTCTTCACCGATGAGGGGCTGGTCGGGATCGGCGACGCCGACATGCCCGCCAAGGCAGCCCGCGGCATTCTCGATTCACTCGTCGGGCGTTCTCCTTGGGAGCTCATGCTCGACGACCGCTTGGGCGCGATCTTAGTTGCGGTCTACGACCTACTCGGTCAGGCGCTCGAGTTGCCCGCGTCGAGGTTGTTCGCTGCTCAAACGAAATCGCACATTCAGCAAACCTGGTGGAGCCAATGCTACCCTCCCGAGCTTATGGCGACGGAGGCGAAACGCGGCGCTGACTTAGGCTATCGCGTACACAAAGTGAAAGCGCGTCCGTGGGAAGATCCGATCGCGCAGGCCGAGGCGATCTGCGACGTGATTCCGCGCGACATGCGTGTTTGGGTCGACGCCAACGCTTGGTGGGGTTCGGTCGGCAGGACCTTGCACTTTGCTGAGGGGCTGTCGAAGTTCAACAACTACTTCGCGATTGAATCGCCGATCTCTCGCGAACGTATCGACGGCTATCGCGAGCTCAAGGGCAAGACCGCCCTGGAGATCACTGAACACATGCCGGCCGACCCGATGCCCTTCGTGCGCGAAGGCCTCGTGGAAGCTTTCGTCGTCGGCAAGCCGATGGGCCGCGGCCTAGTTCGTCGCGCGCTCATGGCCGAGACGACGAAAATCCCGCTGTGGGTCGAGCACAGCATTTCAAGCGGCGTGAATCAGGTTTTTCAAGCTCATCAGGCCGCTGCGTTCCCGGGTATTGAGTACACAATCAGCGTCACCCACGTGCTCGAAGATGATTTGATGCTCGAGCCTTTCGCGATGAAGGACGGTTTCTACGAGGTTCCCAAAACGCCCGGTCTCGGCGTGTCATTGGACATGGACGCGATCGAGAAATACCGCATCGGGTGACGGACGAGAAAGGAGGGATCAACTAGCTTGGCGCCATGGATCTCACGTCGTTGCTGGTCGCCGCCGCCCGACGCGAACCATCGTCGCCGCAGTGAGCCTGGGACGGCAAGGCGCGATCGAGATCACGGTCTCGGCTCGAAAGTAGCGCTCAAGCTAAAAAGCGACAGACATGCTTAGTCGACGAAAATTCCTTCGCGCCGGCGGCGTGGCGGCAGCCGCCTTGGCGGGGGCGCCCACCGATCTGTTGCGCGGAGCAGAACGCCAACGCATCACGCGCTACGAGCTGATCGAGACGCTCGTGCCCTGGGACGAACGCGTTCGCGAAGCCTGGCAAAAGAGCTTCTTTCGGCAAGGCAAATTCAAGACGCACCACGAGCCGGTGATCGTTCGGCTGTTCACAGACGAGGGCCTCGTCGGCATTTGCGATGCCGACATGTCCGCCATGGCGGCGCGCGGCATTCTCGAATCTCTGGTCGGCCGCTCACCCTGGGAGTTTATGCTCGACGATCGCTTGGGCGCGATCTTGGTTGCGGTCTACGACTTGATCGGGCAGGCGCTCGATCTGCCCGCGGCGCGGCTCTTCGCGGCCCAAACGAAATCGCACATTCAGCAGACCTGGTGGAGCCAGTGCTTCCCTCCCGCGCTGATGGCTTCGGAGGCGAAACGCGGTGCCGACCTGGGCTATCGAGTGCACAAAGTCAAAGCCCGTCCGTGGGAAGACCCGCTCGCCCAGGCCGAGGCGATTTGCGACGTGATTCCGCGCGACATGCGGGTCTGGGCGGACGCAAACGCTTGGTGGGGCTCGGTGGGCAGGACGCTGCACTTCGCCGAAGAGTTGGCGAAGTTTGAAAACTACTTCGCGATCGAATCACCGATCTCTCGGGCGCGCATCGACGGCTACCGTGAGCTCAAGGGCAAGACCGCCCTGCAGGTCACCGAACACATGCCGGCCGACCCGATGCCCTTCGTGCGGGAAGGCCTCGTGGAAGCTTTCGTCGTCGGCAAGCCGATGGGCCGCGGGCTGGTCCGCCGCGCGCTAATGGCCGAGACGACGAAGATTCCGCTCTGGGTGGAGCACAGCATCTCGAGTGGCGTGAATCAGGTATTCCAGGCCCATCAGGCCGCCGCCTTCCCGGGAATCGAATACACGATCAGCATCACCCATATGCTCGAAGACGACTTGATGCTCGAGCCCTTCGCCATGAAGGACGGCTTCTACGAGGTTCCGAAGAAGCCGGGTCTGGGCGTGTCGTTGGACATGGACGCGATCGAGAAATATCGCATCGGGTGACGGACGAGAAAGGAGGGATCAACATGCTTCGCGCCATGAGTCTCACGTTACTGGTCGCCGCCGCGGCGTTTGGACAAACGCCGACCATTGTCGTCGGCACGCCGATGCCGCCGCCTTCCTGGGCTTTGATGGAGCGCGCCCTACTGGACGCCAACTCTCAAGCGGTCGAGGAGTTCGCCGAAAGCTACATGGACTCCCGCGGCTATCTGCTGCACACGCCGCGCTGGGGCACGCTCGACGGCCCTGACGACGCCATCGAGACCTATTACAACTGGACGCTGCTGCACGCCTTGGGCGGGTCGGACTCTGTCTTGGAGCTCTATCGCAAGGGACTCGAAGGTCACCTCCGGCAGTACGGGGAGCTGCGCACCGAGCTCACCGAGCTCTCGAAGAACGGTTCCTACCATCGCGAGTTCATCACGCAATCAGACTGGTTCCACACCGGCGAGGGTATGCGTGGGTTCCTTCTCTATGGGCTTGCGGACCCGGAAGACCCCGTGTTCGCTACTCGCATGAAGCGCTTCGCCGAGATGTACATGGGGCAAGATCCTGACGCGCCCAACTACGACCCGGAGAAGAAACTCATTAAGAGCATCTGGAACGGAAGCCTTGGTCCCATGATGCACAAAGCGACGACCTACGACTGGGTGGGCGATCCTGTTCCCGGAAAGTTCCACGTGCTGCACAGCCCCGAAGGCCGCGATCGAATGCTTGATCTAGAGAGTTGGTACCCGCGCATGTTGGCTCACTGCGCCGGCTACCTCGACTCCGTCGGCGATCACCCTTTGAACATGGGAGCTACGCTGCTGGGATTGAACGCCTTTATGCTTTCGGGCGAGCAGAAGTATCGCGATTGGGTCATCGAGTACATCGACGCCTGGGTAGACCGAACGAAGAAAACCGGCGGCATGATTCCGACCAACGTCGGTCTTGACGGCGAGCCCGGCGGCGAGTACGACGGCCAGTGGTGGAAGGGAACCTACGGCTGGAACTTCACCATCTTCGATGGCGAGATCGAGAAGATCGCGCACCGCAACACCTTCTCTTCGGGCGCGTGGCCGGGCTTTTCGAACGCCTACCTGCTCACCGGCGACAAGAAGTATATCGACGTCTTGCGCAAGCAGATGGACATCCTCTACGACCACAAGAAGGTCGTCGACGGACGCACTCTGTTGCCGCAGATGTACGGAGACCCGAACGGCCATGCACACGACGGCAAGCCCGAGCACTACCACTTCACGCCAAATCTCTTTTTGAACCGGCTAACCGAGATCTATCTCTGGTCGATGGACCGCGCCGATCTGGCGCGACTTCCACAGGACAAGGGCTGGATCGCCTTTCTCGAAGGCGCCGACCCCGACTATCCGGTGCGCGCGCTCGAGCAGGACTTCGAGTACGTGCGCCACCGCATGGAGCTGATGCGCTCCGATCCCACGAGCCCCGATACAAGGCTGGCGGATTGGCTGCTCGGCATCGTTCCGCCGGCGACCGACCATCTCACCGAACTCACCACCGGCGGGTATCTTGCGGGCGGCAAGCTATGGGCTTTGCACTCGCGGCTGCGCTACTTTGACCCGGTCCGACGTCGACCTGGGTTGCCGCAAGACGTGGCGGCTCTGGTTGAGAGGATGAACGCCGATTCAGTCACGGTGACGCTGGTCAACGTGAACCAAGTCGAGCCCAGGGAGCTGACGGTGCAGGCAGGCGGTTATGGCGAGCACCAGTTTACGAGCGTGCTTCAAGGAGACAGCGAGCGCGATATTGACGCCAGCGACGTGACGGTAGCACTCGAGCCGGGCGCGGGGGCGCGGCTGGTCTTCTCGATGCGCCGCTATGCCAATCAGCCGACGTTAAGCCTGCCTTGGAGCGCAGGTAGGAACTAGCTTCGAATTGCGGAGGACTACACTAATCCCATGCCGATGACACGCAGACGCTGGGCTCAGATTGCCGCCGCCGCGGCCGTTTCGAGCTGCGCGACCTCTCAGGAGACTTCCATGCTGATCGACAGCCCCAAGGGCGACTTTCAATTCCTCCGGGGCAGCGGACCCTATTCCTCGGGGGCCGTGGCCAAACCGGGATTCGAGGTCGTCCATATGATCTTTAACCCGTTGCCGAAACTCTGGGACGCTTTCGACTTTATCGAGAAACACCTAGCCGCCGCGGGGCGGCCGATCGATGCGCTGTGCGGCATGGAGCTGCGCATTCCCAAGGCGCTTTCGGTGGAGGATTTCACCGCGTTCAACCAGCCTTATATCGAACGCTTGAAGGAATGGGGGACGCACGTGGATGGGCTGAACCCGGTAGCTCGCACGAACGTCGCTATTGAGGTGAACCCGGTCGCGGAGCCCTCGGTCTTCGGATTCTGCTACACCGCGCCTTCGGACTTCGCGGGCAAGACATTCGTCGTCGCCGGGGCGGGCGAGCTGCGCTCCTCAGCGTTGGCGGCGAACGAGATCGTCAGCAGGGGCGATGTGAGCGCCGACGGTCTCAAGGCGAAGGCCGAACGAGTTCTCGGCATCATGACGGAACGCGCTGAGGGCCTGGGCGTGGCGTGGAGCGACGTAACGCAGTCGAACCTCTACACGGTGCACAACATTCATCCGTTGATGGAGCCGACAATCATGCCGGCGCTGCACGACGGTGCGCGCCACGGTATGCGCTGGCACTTTGCCCGTCCGCCGGTGCTCGAGATCGAGTACGAGATGGATATGCGAGGCTTGCGGCAAGAGATCACGGTGAGCGCTTAGCGGCCGGCTGCGTCAGCGCGAACGCCACGACGTTCTGCCCCGCCGCCACGGCCACGTACTGCATTCCGCGCACTGCGTAGACGATCGGCGAAGCGCTGACGCGGGCTCCGTTGTTGAAGTGCCATAGAGGATCGCCGGTCTCGGCGTCGAGGGCGGTCAGGAATCCCTGGTCGTCGCCCGCGAAGATTAGCCCTCCGGCGGTCGAGACGAGTCCGGCGCCGTAGTGGCGCGAGCCGACCTGCTTGTATTCCCACTGCATCTCACCCGTGATTGGGTTAAGCGCGCGAACATACATTTGCCAGGGGTCGGCCGGGCTTTCCGAGTAGCCGGTCGCCATGTAGCCGAAGCCGCCGGGCCGGAACTCTTGCTTGGCCTTGTAGCTGATGCCGCAGCCTTCTTTGACCGCCAGATAGAACCAGCCCGTGGCCGGGTTGTAGGCCGGCGACATCCAGTTCGTTGCGCCCGAGGTAGAGGGGCAGACCAGATTGCCTTGCATCGTCGGCTCGACGCCGGGGACGCGGATCGGACGCCCTTTGGCGGTCAGCCCGGTGGCCCAGTTGAGCTTATCGATGAACGGGCTGCCATGCAGAAACTCGCCGGTCTCGCGGTCGAGCACGTAGTAGAAACCGTTGCGATCCGCGTGTAGCATCAGCTTGCGCTTCTTGCCGTTGAACGGCGCGTCGATTAGTACCGGAATTTCTACGGAGTCCCAATCATGAACATCGTGTGGGGTGAACTGGAAGTGCCACTTGAGCTTGCCCGTATCGGCGTCGATCGCGACGACGGACTCGGTATAGAGATTGTCGCCGAGCCGCACAGAGCCGTCGAAATCCGGCGCCGGGTTGCCGATGCCCCAATAGAGTAGGTTGAGCTCGGGGTCGTAGCTGCCGCTTAGCCAGGTGCCCCCGCCGCCGGTCTTCCAGGAATCTCCGGCCCAGCTATCGTGGTTGGGCTCGCCCGGCCGAGGGATGCTTTCCCAGCGCCAGATGCGTTCGCCGGTCTTGGCGTCGTAGGCGTCTAGCCAGCCGTTGAGACCGTAGTCTCCTGCGGCCACGCCCGTTAGAATCTTGCCGTCGACTGCAAACGGCGCCGCCGGAGAGTAGTAGCCGTCCTCAACCTCGGCTACTTTTGCCTGCCAAACTTCGGAGCCCGTCCTGGCGTCGAGAGCGACGAGATGCGCGTCCGGCGTGCCGACGTAAACGAGATCGCCCAGCACGGCGACGCCGCGATTGGGCCCGCGTCGCGTTGCGGGCTCGCGCGACCATCGCCAGATGCTCCGGCCGCTGCGGGCGTCGAGGGCGTGGACCTCGTTGGGCTCGCTGACGTACATCACGCCGTCGACTACGAGCGGAACGGCTTGGAGCCTGCTGGCGCCGGTGGCCGCGAAAATCCAGGCCGGGGCCAGGGTGGCGACGTTGCTCTTATTGATTTGGTCGAGCGGACTGTGGCGTTGCGAGTCGTAGGTGCGGCCGTAGGTCAGCCAGTTCTCGGACTGGGGTTCGCGAAGGTCTTGGTAGGAGACCTGAGCGCTCGCGACGGCGCACAAGAGGGCGGACGCGGCAATCGTTAGGAAGAGTTGGATGGTTGGCTTTCGCATCATCGGGATCTAGCGCGCGAGGCGCGTCAGGTAGGCCAATAGGTCGCCAAACTCCTCGGCCGAGAGACGGCGATCGTAGTCCGCGGGCATCAGCGACTCGTCCGCGATTTCCACTTTGGCAACTTCATCCGCACTGAGCAAGTGTAGCCGCCCGTCTTCGCTCAAGAGCTGATAGGAAAAGTTGTGTCGGTTTTTGAGCACGCCGCTAATACGGTCTCCCTCGTTCGTCGTGATCGTTGCGGGCTCATAGCCCTTCGGGGGATGCGGCTTCGACACAGTCAGCGCCTCGCGCAGCGCCCGTAGCGATAACCGCCCGGCGACAGCCGTAAGATCGGGACCGAGCAGCCCGCCGCGTCCGTGGACCATATGGCAACGGCCGCATTCGGCCTTGCCCCAAAACAGCGCCGCCCCGTGCTCGCGATCGCCGTCGGTCGGGAAGTCGGCGGCCTTCGCGCGGAGGCTTCGGATGTAGGCGACGATCCGCCAAACGTCTTCGTCGCCGAGCCCGGTCGGGGGCATGCCCGTTTCGGGAATGCCGTTGCGCACGGCATCGAATAGCTCGGCGTCGCTGCGGCGCACATAGGACCGCGCTGCGCCAAGCGCGGGCGCCCGATCGCCGAGCGCGCCGTCTACTCCATGGCAGACGGTGCAGCTCTGGTTGTAGAGCTCGCGCCCCCTTGCGACGACGTCGGCTCCGGCGCCGAGCGGATTACTTTTGGGCTCGGCGGCGGATGACGCGCCCACACTCAGGCACAGAATGCCTGCCAAGGCGAGGACAGCTATGCCTCCGCGCCGTCGATTGAGTACCGGCATTTCTAGGCTACCGGAGATTATGGCATGGCAGGGTCGCAAGCCACCCGGCGAAGGCTTGCGTGATTGATCCGCGGCAGTTCTGGAGCTTGTCGTGTTCCCAACCTGCCCGAATCTTTCCCACACTAACCCGATGTCACGAGTCGCATCGCAGCAAGAACGCTTGCAGTCGGGCCAGGTAGAGGGACCTCTCTTCGTCAAAGAAGGCGTGTGAACTGCCCTCAAAAACTTCCAACTCCGCATCGCCAGCGCGCAAACGGTATTGCTCGCATCGCTGCGGCGTAGCGATATCAGCCCTACCACAGTGGATGCTTATCGGAGCTGCGACATGGGGCAATAGAACTGAATCATCCGTGTGGCGAAGGGCGCCCGTGTAGTGAAGTTCATCGACGCCGACCAAGGTTTCATACGCTTGCTGGCCAAATCTCTCGGGCGATAGAGCCGCGCTCCACGACTCGGGCCAGGGAGACATCGCGTGAAGATGAGCTCGATAGAACGCGTTAATCGCGCGAGAGTATTCAACCGAGTCCGCGCCCTCATTCCTGATGGCAGCTCGTACGTCAGGAGGCATCTGAGCGACTAGCCGCGCCAAGTCCGCGCGATAGTTAGGGATATCGATGACCGGTCCTGCCAAGGTCAGCGAGAGCAGGCCGTCCGGCTTGGCGGCAGCGTAGTTAAGCGTAAGCTGGGCGCCCCAGGAATGCCCCCACAGATGAAATTGGCTGAGTCCCAGCGCCTGGACGACACACGCCAACTCCTCTTGGAAACGGCCTACACGCCACAGCGCCGGATCTACTGGGCGGTCGGAGTTCCCGCATCCTAGTTGGTCATAGAGAATGACCGGCCGACCGGCGGCAGAAGCGAATGCTGCCATGCTCGGAAGTAGGTAGTCGTGTGGAAGTCCAGGGCCGCCGTGGACTGCAAGCAAGGGGGGCTTGCCGCCCTCTCCAAGAACCCCGAACCAGACATGCCCTCCTGGGACCGCAATTCTGCCTTGCTGCGCGAACCTCCGCTCGGAGCGCGCAGCGTCTGTAGTGTTGTGGATTACCTGGCCAACCATATCCTAGACTGCGCGTTCCTGAGTCGTAACCCGACATGGCGGGACCATTTCTTGTCAAGTTGGCGGAAGGAGATGTGGCCGACCGTCAGCCGCGGACCTGCCCCGAATCTCCCCGGCGCCAAAAGCCGAAAGCCGTCACCGAAAACCTGTAGACAATGGGCCAGTACCGTTTGGCTTCTTCGGTTATTAGCCGCAACGCCACGTCCGGTCGAGCACGGCGCCGATGCCTTGGGCGATCAGTGCAATGAACACTCCAAGAAAGAAGCCAAACGCCGCAAAGATGACCGGCATACCGACGAGCGCCCCGAAGGCCAGCACCGTGCCCCAGTTCAGGCCAATCGTGAGCAGATCGACAACTACGCCGCCAAACGAGTAGAGCACGCCGCAAACCAAGCCGAGGCAAGCGCCCCATCCGGCTAACCTCGTCGCGGTGGGCAAGATCATCATATCTAGAGATCGAACGAGCCAACCAAGGGTGTTTCATAATACACCCAGTCAAGTCTCAGTGGCTTTGGCTGACGGTCACCGAATGCCGCGTTCCCGTCGCCGAAAGCCCAGCTTGGTTTTCCGGCGCCAAGCGACGTCAACTGCGCTATAGCGTACGCGCGTAACCGTGCCATAGAAGCCAGGGCGGCAGGAAGAGATGGCGCCGCGCCGTCAATCTTGAACCTCTTCGAATCTCCCCAGCGTGGCACATTAAAAAAACCCTGGACAATTCCGGACATGAGCGGACTTTTCCGCTAGAGTGCCGGAATCCAGGGCTCTCTGCCTTGAGTATACGGGGCGTGTCAAGGAGGGCTGGCGAGCGGGGAGATCGGATCGGCGGATGATCCGGGGCGGGCCTGATAGACGCTGGAGCTGTGGCTTTACATCGTGGATTCCGTTTGGCTTGCGCGGCCCCCTGGCTGTCAGTGACCTCTCATTCGGTACCAGCAGGATAGCCTCTGGATCCCTGGCTGCAACTCGTTGACGCCCGCAAAGGTTCTTGACCAATTGAGTGACTGCCTCACCAGATCGGCCAGCGGGAGGACGCCACGTCGAAAACATTGCCTGACTTCCACGCGTACCCATCTTCCAACCCGTACTCATCTCGCAGTTGCCAAGGATCATCATCGAGGACTATCTTTGCGTCATCCCAACAGTTGAAATACGCAAGCGTATGGCCGTTCCCGAACTTGAATCCGTATCCAGCGGGCACGCTCGTCGATATCCACGATATCCCCTCGCCAACGGAGCGAAAGCGCAAGACGTCTACTGCTGTAACCTGCTGTCCAATTAGCACGGAGTATGGTTCAGAATCAGTTAGGACCACTCGCTTCCAGCCTTCTTCGCCACGGGCTGGGTCTGGAAACCTGATTGGCAACCACGAGTAGCGTACTGAATTGCCATCCGGCTCGATGTTGATTTGTAGGGTCGAGCCATCCGTGAACTCAAATTCGACGGGTCCAGCGTGCTCATCGTCCGGCTTGCCGTCAAAGAAATAGTCCGCCCGCGATATTCTGCTGACGATCCTTCCCTTTGCCTGATGGGGCCGTAGTTTCATTCTGGGCGCTCCGGCGCTTGGTTGAGCCAGCGGGACAGTCAGGAATCTCCGCCAAAACGCGAAGATTGGGTCGCCGACGCGTGTCCGCGAGCGAAAACAGCCCCCTTCTCGGCGAAGATCACGCGCCAGGCTGACCTGTAATCGAGTTCCCTGACTGTCCCGGGTGGCCTAGTTACGCGACTTGCACCAAACGCCGGGCACCTATCTTGGATGTAGTCGAAATCCTATATACGAGTCTCAATACCCCGCAGGAACCAGCCGCCAACAAATGTGCAAATGAACGCGATGCAGGCACCGGCTACTTGAATCTGTACATTTAAGACGCTTGGGACACTCAAACCTGTAAACAGAAACTGTTCATGGACGACGAATAGTACAGCCGCAGCCGCAGAATATGCCCAAAGATTCTGACTCTTCCACGCTACCCTACAGATCGCGGTAGTAACAAGGTAACCGGAACCGACCATAAACACCACGACAGTCGCGACAAAGGCGATCACCAAATCATCGGCAAGGTTACGCTGACCAGAATCCTCTCCCAGTCCTCCCAGAAATGTCAAGAACATCATGAGTAGGAGCGCCTGGCATAGTATTTCAAGCAACCAAACGGTTAGCCTCTTCAGGAGGGCCATCATCATCCTCCCAGCCCGTCGCCGGCTATATCGCATCGCCCGTTTCTCGGGGAAACCTGGACAGCCTCAATTACGATGCCCTGCCTCCAGCCGCAGCCGTTGCCAACAACTTCTTGCGCGGCCGCCCCGGACCGCGCAACTCCAGCGAACGCCCGTTCTCCGTCTCCAGCCTCTTTACGAACTCCCTTGCTCCCAACGGCTTGCCGGCGTAGGTCGCGGTCCGAAGGCGCTGACGCCACTCCTCGTCCGCCCCAGGAGGCTCGGCCAACACGTCGCCCCAATCTTCGAGCGGCACGATCTCGCGCCACAGCGTCGGATCAACCAAGGCCGCAGGGTCGCGGCCCTCGACATGAGCACGGGCGCTCGACCAGTCATACTCCGTCGCCCGCTCGACCAGACCCGCGCGCACCGGGTTGCGGTCGACATAACGTAGGGCGCGGATCAGGTGCGCGGTCTGTAGCGGCGTGGAGTAAAAGCGGTTCTGCCAGAGGTGTCCTGAGCGGCTGCGCAGCTTGTTGAGGTAGCGGGCGTAAGCGTTGTGCGCGCGTCCAAACCCTTTAGCCATCGAGTCTTGGCGCTCCGGGACGACGACGGCATGGATGTGAATCGGCATTAGGCAGTAGCCCAGAATTCGCAGCCGATGCCGGTCGGCCTCATCGCCCAGCAACGCCAGATAGTAGCGACGTTGGGCATTCGAGAAGAAGACTTGTTGGCGGTTGTTCCCCCGCTGAGTGACGTGGTGCGGCGCGCCGACCGCCACCACGCGCGCTGTGCGCGGCACGCTTCCGAGCTTGTCACTCCTGGCTCACTGTGTCAATACTGAGGCTGTCCCGGTTTCCCCCCCGGTTTCCCCGGTTCCCCCCCCCAGGCTGCCCCCCGCTGCTACACCGCCAGCTCGAACGCCTCAGGAACTGCGTCGGGGGATGCGCGAATGAATCGCGAGGCTGTCCCACATCTCCCGAAGAACTACGGAGCCAGCCAATCGCGGTCGGGACGTGCGAGTTGGCGCGCATTGTTGTATGCCATATCTAGGGTAAGGCAAGTAGCAGCTCGATAAAAGTCCGAAAACCTCTCAACTACGAGCGCAAGGTCTGCTTTCGAAGGGTCCGTAAGGCTGAGAGGGAATAGCAACTGAATGGAACCTTGATAATACTGTGGGATAGCTGTCTTGTAATTTCTCTTGACGCGCTGGGTCGCGGAGTCGACTGAGCCTCTGACCAAGTTCTGAAGACCGAACAAGTTCATCGATTGAAGGGCGCTGGGAAAGCGATCAAGATTGTCAGAGACAACATGCTCGACGTTGACCCGAAGTTCTTTGCGTGTGTCGAAGACGAGGACTGATGGTCTTCGAAGTAATGAGCCATCTCGGGGAGCGAGGGAAAGCGATTCAGTTCCCATTCTCCCTGTCGTGCAAATTTCCAAAAATGCCAATAGGGCTGGGAGTCAGACAGCTTGTTCTTTGAAAACAGGATGAATATCGGCTCCTGTGTTGATGTGATGAGACCAGTGTTCCAGCAGCAGTTCTCTTCGTCAGCAGTGACATTGATCTTTTTCTCTTCTGCGACGCGGCGATAGGTATAGCTGACATAGTTGCGTAGAATCGGGTACGTATGGGATGACGTAGTGTATTTGTAGCCCCAGTCCTCTGGCTCAGCCAACTGCGCTAGGGATTCAATGTCGTCCGTGAACTTCGGCATGAAAGCAGAGTCACGAAAGAGTTCGGGGAAATCGTAGGGTTTGTTTCTCTCCATTGGTCGTCCAACTCCCTAATCCTGTGCATGAACCGCCAACGGAAGCGAACGAAGCACGCTGGAACTGGCCAGCTTGATGCGCTTGTTGGGCCTCAACTTGTTCATCTGAGTTTCATTGTAGTGTTGGCTTTGATGACGGCCATGATGTCGGGTCGTCGCGGCGTGATGACTTCGTCGAAGGTCTTTTGAATGAATGGAGCGACCCAATATTGAGAGCCATCCTCAGGCTGCAAGCCACACTCAAGAGCATCCAGGTGATCACTCGACATCATGTAGTGATCATTCAGAAAGCACACATATGCGATGTGAAATACAAAGAGATCTAGCACATCGCGGGCAAGCATCTCCAGCCATTGCCCTCGATTTTTCAAGTAAACCTTGTTGTCGTTGAGCATCACGTGTGCGAAGAAATTGTAGTGTGTGTGATCATTGCATCTGTCGCGAATTTTTTTATATCGATTACCGACCATCAGGAGGTCAGTGATCGGCTTTAATCTTTCAGAAGATCTGATATATTGAGATAAGATGCGGTATTCTGCAAGCTTTTCCTTTCCGTGCAGCCAGTTCTCGATCTTCTCGACGACGAAATTGTCTGTGCTGAAGTTGTCCCTCAAGTAGAGGTTGGCGTAGACGTTGATTGTCGCCGAGTCGTGGTACTTTCGAAGGAGTGCGTAAGCATCATTGATTCGCCCCAATTGAATGATTGCTGTGATTGACTCGAGGGTGCCTTGCATCGAGGAATACGCATACGTGTCAATATTTACAATCGCCCTCGTTCCCGGCGAAACGAAAGAGAGGATGGACATGGCCAGTTGCTCATAGAAATCGGCGTATCGACCAAGCTCAGCGAATACGCGATGCTCTTGGTATGTCTTGCTGTTTACCTCCACCGCTCGCACCCTATTTGCTTTGAGGCGTAACCCCGGTTTAGGCTGACCTTGGTAAGGCTTGTCCTGGACCGCCTAGGACGAAGTCGCCGACCCCAACGCGGACGGCAATCAATTTGTTTGCAATGGCTTCCGTCCTGCTCCATGACTCCCCTCCCAGCTTTAAGCCGACGGGCTGGTCCGGATAATCCTACCGACCTCGCTGCCAGCGCATCGATTATGGCAGATCGATCCACCGTTGTCCCGCTCCGGCGTTTATCTAGGCGACCCCTTGGCCGCACTGTCGGCAACTCGGACATCTGGTATCGCTAGAGATCAGGCGGAGGCGAAGCCCGATACGGTAAAATCGGCAGCGTCCCCGACGAACCAACTATGACCGACCACGAAAGAACCTCCCGACACTTCGGCTTCAAGCGCGTGCTCAATGCCATGGGCATGCCCACAATCCTCGGCGCTAACACGTCGTCCCCAGAAGTCCGCCAAGCGGTCGACGACATTCTACAAATGAGCGTCGAGATTGACGAGCTCCAAGCGGCGGCCTGCCGCGCGATCGCTCGTGCGACCGGCGCCGAGGCCGGCTGCGTTACCTCGTCGTGCTCGGCGGGTTTGGCGATCGCCGCCGCCGCCGCAATGACCGGCTCCGATCTTGCCAAGATCGACCGTTTGCCCGATACCGACGGCATGCCCAACGAAATCGTGCTGCCGTTGGCGCACGATGTGAATTTTGGGGCGCCGATCTCGCAGATGATCCGGCTCGGCGGCGCGCGCGTGAAGTATATCGGGACGGCCAGTCATTGTGACGAATACCAGCTCCGCGGCGCGCTCGATGAGAACGCGGCGGCGCTGTTCTACGTCGTCTCGGGCGTGGTCAATCCTGCCGGCGACTTCCCAACGCTCGAGCAATGCGTCGCCCTGGCGGGCGCGAAGGGTGTTCCTGTCGTAGTCGACGTCGCGGCGGGGATCGACGTTCGGCCGTTCCTGGCGGCCGGCGCGGACCTCGTGATCATGAGCGCACATAAGCAGATGGGCGCGCCGACTTCGGGGATGATCTGCGGAAGGCTCGATCTGGTTCGCGCGTGCTATCTCCAGAACTACGGCATTGGGCGCGCGATGAAGGTGGGCAAGGAGGGCATCGTCGGCTGCATGGCGGCGGTCGAGGCTTGGTATTCGCGAGACGTCGAGGAGCAGGAACGCAACTGGCGCAAGCTCGCGGCTATCCTGGCCGAAAAAGTGCCAATTCAGGAAGGCCCCGCGCCGCACATGGCGATCTGTTCGATTCCCGAGATCGTGGGGCTATCGGCCCGGGCGGTCGCCAATAGCCTACGCGAAGGCGATCCGCCGGTTTGGGTCAGCGAGGCCGACGACGAGCGCCGCGAGCTGCACCTCGATGTGCGGGTGATGAACGAGGACGACGCACGACGCATCGGAGAACGTTTAGCGAGCGCGTTCGAGGACCCGGAGCCGCCCGCAGAGGACGTTCCGTTCCACGACCTCTACTGGTCGGAGCGGCGACTGCTCGAGTGGCCTACTTGGCGCTGATTTCCGAGCGGATCAGCGCGACTACCGGGTAAGCTCTCTGCCGCGTTCGGCGGCCTCTTCGCTGCGCGTCGCTCCGATGCGGGTCCCTTCGCGCATGCGCTGTTCGACGTTGGCGAGAGTGACGACGTCGAGGAAGGCGATGCCGGCCTTCTTGCAAGCTTCGAGTACACGCAGCCGCGCCTGCTCGACAGCCGCAGGGTAGGGCGGGTCGTGAATATCGGGGAAGCCCAACGAAAGGCCCATGTCGCCGGGGCCCCATTCGGCATAGCCGATGCCTGGTACAGCGGCCACTTCCTCCGAGACGGCTAGGGCGTACTTGTCCTCGATCTTCAATCCAATGAGGATTTCGCCCTCTGGGTTGAGCGGCCAAACGTCGGAGCGGCGCATGTATTCCTTCGGCGACACGCCCCAGATTTGCGACGCGTTGCCTTGGCCGCCGTTGCCACGTAGTCCTTCGTCGAGCGGTCCGCCGTCGACGCTCTGGCGATGGTGCGGATAGCGCGCCGCCCGCACAAACTCGCGCACGGCGGCGGGGTCGCGGGCATGGCAGAGCGTGACGCCGTGCACGCCCGCGGCGAGAATCTGCTGCACCACCCAATGATTTGCGCGCACGGTGGCGACATCGTATCCCGAGAAGGGCACGACGACCTGCACGGCGGGCGTGCGATGGCCGCTCGGCGTCGGTCCGCCCTGCACCAGCCCGGCCATGAACTCGCGCAGCTCGCTCACGTCGTAGGCACCGAACTCCATCTCGTAGATGATCAGTTCGGCCCAGGTTTGCGAGAGGCGCAGACCCTCTTTGAATCCCCCTTGGCTGCCGCCGCGGCCTTCGGTGAAGTAGTAGATTGACTGTCCCTTGCTCAGCGACTCGATGGCCCGGTTGATGCGCGTTGGCTTGGGCGGATCGGCTGCGGTCAGCGGCGCGGCCGCGACTACGGCCAGCGTTGCTAGACAAAAAACTTTCAGTGCGGACATCGAGTCACTCCTCTTCATCTTCATGTATCTAGTTCCATCTCTCGGTCAAACGGGTACATCGGCCGAGTGAGCCTTTGGTATGGCAAAGATTGTAGCTTGCAGGTGCTCGCTCCGGGCGTGTCGACCAAAAACATCGCTTTCGCAATGGGCTCGTAGGCCGCCCGAAAGCCGTTCGGAGATTTCACGACGACGATCTTCATCCGGCTAGGTTCGATGCCGTGACTGCGGTAGAGCTCCGGATCGACGGTCATTGTCGCCCGCTCGGCGGCGAGGATCGTGACGGCGCCCGACTCGAGCACGGCCGCCTTTCCCATGGAAGTTTCGATGCCCGGGTTGTATCCGCGCGCCCTGGGCGTCCAGCGTCCGTCGGAGAGCATGCGGACTTGCATGGTCGCTTCGACGGGTTGCGAGCGAGCTGGGTCGAGCGTTCCTCCGATCGGCATTGTGAGGGTCGCCCCGACTCCCGCCTCGAAGGCCCGCGCGGCCGCCTCGGGGCAGACGACGAAGATCGCGGCCGGCTCGGTGAGCCCTGCTCGCAACAGAGGGCCGAGGATACCTGTGCTGTCTCCGGGCGAGCCGGAGCCCGTGCTGTCAGCGGATTCAGCTAGGACGATGGGGCCGCCGTCCAGCTCTAGAGCTTGCGAGATCGCTTCTTCCGGGTCGACGAGGTCGACGTCGAACTCGGTACGAGAGTCCCAGAAGCGCCGCCCCAGCGTGTCCGCAATGCGCTGCGCCGATTCTTGGCTGGAGTCCGCAACACAGACGACGGAGCAACCCATCTCCGGCAGGTCGAGCCACGGCTGAACACCGAAAACGGAGACGGACAGCGCTTGCCCGCCCTGTTCGAGACGTTTCGCTTCTTGGATCAGGCGCTGCATCGGCCCGGAGGTGGTCTGCATGTTTTCCGGGGGAACGATCAGCGGCAGCTTGCATAGAGCCATGCGCGGCTGGATCTCGCTCGCGGCGGTGCGCAGCGCCATGCGCGCGGCCTTGACGCCCGCCTCGAACATGTCGACGTGAGGATAGGTGTGGTACCCGACCAGCCCGTCCGACGCCTCGACCATCTTCCGAGTTACGTTGGCGTGCAGGTCGAGCGTGGCGAACATCGGACAATCCGGTCCCAATATCCGGCGCGCCTCCGAAAGCAGGAAGCCCGCCACGTCGTCCTCGCCTTCGGCGCATTGGGCCCCGTGGAGAGCGAACAGGAACACGTCGAGAGGCGCGGCGGTTGTGAGTCGGTCGAGAAGCTCGCTCGCCAGCCGCTCGAAATCCGCTCGGGCGAGCCGATTAGCGGTGACGGCCCAGGCCGCGCCGATGGGCACGACCTCCGCCCCGGCCTCGGCTAGAACGTCGAGAAAGCCGCCCATCTCGGTGAGCTTGCCGCGATGCCGCTCCAGCGCCGCTTCGCCGAAGACCGGATCGAGGTGCTCGTATTGCGTACCGACTGGCGAGAAGGTATTGCTCTCTTGGATCAAGGATGCGACGGCTACTCTCATGCGGCCCCCTAGAGAGACCGGTCCCAGGCCACGACCAGGAAGAACCCGGTGTAAAACAGGCAGCAGAGGATGAGGCCCACGCGGCGGCCCCAACTCGGCCGGACCGCCTTAGGCAAGAGTCGCGTATTCACCATGAGAACTTGAATACTGGCCCCCGCCAGGACGAGGCCCGCGATGTTGCCCATGATCGTCATCAGGCTCATAGCGTCGCCAAAGTTAACGATGATCATCGCCCAAACGGTGAAGAAGCCCAGCAGCGAGTAGTAGACATAGCTGACGTCGCCGCCGCGCCAGGCCCGGAGCTTCGGACTGCCTACCCACGAGATATCGGTGATGGTTCGGATCAAGACATCGGTATTGCCGAGATGGGTCGAGAACAGCACCCAGAAGCCATTGAGCAGCGCAACAGCCCAGAAGCCCGACCATAGCTCACGGGCCATGTACTGGGCCTGGTACGCGCCGGCGCCGACCTGCGAAATGTCCGTCCCCGGTGGAATGATGCCGGTGGCGAGATTGACGTTCAGGTACATCCCGGTGAACGCGCCTAGACCCCACAGCCAGAGCTGGTCGGCCGTCGCGTAGCGCCACCAACCCTGGAAGCGCCGTAGGTTTTCAGCCGTTGGCAGAAAGATCTTACCGCTCCCGCTCAGCGGAATCTTGCGGTGATGAACGGCTCCGGCGATCGCGCCGGTCTTCGCTCCCATGCCGAAGCCCTTGTCGCGCGCCCAATTTGAAACAGCAAGGTTCGCCACTCCTCCCGACCCGGCCGTGGCGGCGAGCGCGGCCAGCAACGGCAGGTTGACGCCTTCGGCGGTATGGCCGAACTGAAAGAATCCGGCCAGCGTCGTCAACCAATGGGACAGCGGCACAAAGACGACGTTCACCACGATCAGAAACGAAAAGATGAAGACAATCATCACCCACGAGAAGATCTCGAGCATTCTCTCGATCGTCTTGCCGAACAGCAAAATAGCCAGGGGGCCCAGGATGACCAGGTAGCTGAGCCAGGTCAGCGAGGAGCCGTCCCCCTCCAACGGCATGCGTCCGGCGAAGGCGGCGAAGAGAACCGCCGCGCAGCCTCCGGCGACGGACGGCAAACCGAGCTGAGCCGCCGTGACCAAAGCGTAGGACGTCCCCCAGAAGCGAGAGCTGGGCTTGAGCCGCATGATGCCGGTCATGATCGGCTCGCCAGTGCAGATCGTGTAGCGGATGCATTCCAAGTTCAAGGTCACTTGCAGCGTGATGGCGACCGTTGCGATCCAGAATAGGCCGGTCCCGAACTGCACGCCGACGGCCGGGCCGACTAGCCACTCGCCGCCGCCGATACCTCCCGCCAGCAAGATCGCCCCAGGGCCGATCGTGCGGAATAGGTTCGAGGCGGAGAAGGGCAACGGCTCGGGGAGATTGTCCGTTTCGAGCGGAGGAAGCCCAGTTGAGACAGACTTCATTCGGTGACGGCTCGAATCACCCGAAGCAGGTTGCCGCCAACAATCTTCTTGATCCGCTCTTCGCTGTAGCCCAAGCGCTGGAGCGCTTTGGTGACCTCGCCGTAGTCGCTCGCGTCCGTCATCTCTCGAGCCAGCAGCGGTCCGCCGTCGAAGTCCGATCCCAGCGCGACATGGTCTTCGCCGACGAGCTTCACGCCGTAGTCGATGCTCTGCGCGAGCTGGTTGACGCCCATGTGATATTCCTCGGGAATCGACCCGGGCTCGGTCATGAAGGGCAGGCCCTCGCTGTCTTCGGCGTCGATCTGTGCGATCGACATGTCGGCGTACTTGCCCAACTTGGTTGAGATGTTCGCGACCAGCGGTCCGTTGAAGCGCCACTTGAAATACTTCGGGTTATTGAAGCTGTTTCCGAACTGCAGTCCGATGACGCCGCCTTTTGCGGCAACGGCCTTGGCCGCCTCATCGCTGATGAGCCGAGTGATGTCGATGATGCCGCGGAAGCCCCCGTGGGTGTAGATCACGGGATCTTCGCTCTGCTCGACCGTCTGAAGAATCGTTTCATTGGAGCCGTGCGCCACGTTGATGACCATCCCTAACCGGTTCATCTCGCTGATCACTTCCCGACCGTGGTCGTTGAGACCGCCCCATTTAGGAATGTCGCAGCATGAGTCGGCGAAATTGTTGGTGTAGTTGTGCGCGGTGAGCTGAGCCGAACGTAGGCCCAGCCGATGGAGCGCGCGAAGGATTCGCAAGTCTCCGTCGAGATCAAACGGGCCTTCGAGATCGAGAAATGCGCCGATCTTACCCGCCGCGGCGATACGCTCGAGGTCCGATGCGTTGAGGGCGAGCTCGACCTGGTCGCTGTTCTTCTCGATTTGTTCGAGGGCTGCCTCGACGACTCGAAACGTGTGCTTCGTTTCATAGCGCGCCGGGTAGTAGGCTTCGGGCGTGTAGACGGAGAAAAAGATCGCGTCGACGCCGCCCTCATGGAGCCGCGGCAGGTCAACATGGCCGTCGGGCGCGCGTACGCCGATATCGGTACCTTGGAGCAGCGTGCGCGTGATCAGATGGACGTGGGCATCCATTACGAAGGCGCGTTCATGAAGGTCGGCTTGCGCGGAGCATTGGACCGCAAGCAGTAGCGTGAGTAGAATCGTTCTCATCCGTTTCTCCCATAGAGGTTCGGGTCGGCGCGCTTGTATTCGAAGCGCGTAGGATTCACCGAAGTCAGCCCAGGCGTGTCGACCTCAATGATCGTCCCCGCAATTGGTTCGTAGGCCGCTCGAAAAGCTACGGCCGCCTTGACGACCAAGATCTCTTGCTGCGCCGGGGCGATGCCCGCACTCGTCAGTTGACCCAGGCTGAAGGGCGGATGGCGCCGGCTGTTGAGCAGGACGACGTTCGGTGAATCCGGGTCGGAACCTTCGACGTGAACGACGGCGGTCAGGCCCTGATCGTTATAACGCATTCCGCCGTGGCGGGACTCGGCTTCCACGTAGCGGCCGTCGTAGATGAGGTGCACCCGACCTTGCACGCGAACCGGCTCTCCATGCAGCTTATCCGTCTTGCCGCCGACCGAGAAATCGAAGCGGCCTCCGACCCCGGCGGCGACCGCTTGTCGTACCGCTTCCGGATCGCACAGCGGCACGACGTAGCCGGACGCCCCTTGCTCGACGAGCTCGGCGAGGAGCAATGTCCCGTCGCCGGCCGAGCCGCCTCCGATGTTGTCTCCCATGTCGACCAAGACCGCCGGCGTCTCCGGAGCGCTCATAGCCTCACGAACGGCCTCGGCAGCGTCGGGCAGATCGAGCCGCATGACGCGGCGGTGCTCCCACATCATGGCGGCCAAGCGCTTCGCTTCTTCTTGCGCGAGATCTGCGTCCCCGTCGCTGACGACCACTACGCTGGGGCCCATCTGAGGCACGTCGGCGTACTGATAGCCGACCGCCACGCTCGCCGCCAAGATCCTTGGATCCTCGCGTTCAAGCCGCTTGGTCTCTTCGATAAGCGGCAGCATCGGCTCCCGCTTGGTGTTGTGGTAGAGGATGTTGTAGAGCATCGGCGGCTTCTTGATCGCCTGCACCGGCCGGACCCCTTCTTTCACAATCCGCGCCATGATACCGGCAGCTTGGATACCCCGCTCACGCTGGTCGATGTGGGGAACCTCTTTGTAGATCACCAACGCCGTTGAGAGCTCGACCTCCCGAGGCGCCACGTTGGCATGGGCGTCGTGGGTGACGACGATCGGCAGATCGGGGCCAAGAGCCGCGCGCAGGCGCCGAAGGACCTCTGCGTCCGCATCCGGGTAGCTTTCGGCGACCATGGCTCCATGAAGCGCCAGCAGCAAGCCGTCGAGACGGCCGGCGTTCAGAATTCGTTCCCCAAGCTCAGCGGTCAGCGCATCGAGCGCTTCGTCGGTTACCGTCCCGGAGGGCGTCGCATTCGCAGCCAATGTCGGAACCAGGTCGAGCCCGAACTTCCCGGCGCCTTCGAAGAATCCTCCGACCTCGTGCGCCGCACTCGCGAACTCCGTCTCAATCTCGTCCCCTCGGCACATGACGGTGGCGCGAAACGAAGCCAGGTCGGTCCGGTCGCTGGCAAACGTGTTGGACTCGTGGAGAATTCCCCCCACGGCGATCCGCGGTCGACGATCAGCCATCCGTCAATCCCGGCTCAGATGTTCTTGCGCGGCCGTTGCGGGCGACTCGTCCGGCCGTACTGATGGCGCTTGGCGGTGAACTTGGCCGTGAAGTATTCGCCCAGGTCGACCTCGCCCTCGATCGAATCGCCTCGGACTTTGCCGTCAAAGGTGAAACCGAAGGAGGCGCCTTCCCAGCGGTGCCGGCTCGAAGCATGCATTCGGTCGCCTTCGACCCATCCCCTCACGTCGCCGGAGGTCCTGTCGCCGCGGTCCGAGCCGGTTAGCTCATCCCCGGATTGCTCGAGAAACAGAGTGTGGCGTGCCGAGGAGAGTGCGTACTCAATATCTACGTCCCATTGGCCGCCCACTTGGGCCGGAGACCCTGAAGAGCCACCTCGATCGATCTTGGGCGGATTCGAGAGCTGCTCACGCAACACTCTGGCAACGATCGTTGCGTCGCCGGGTTGCATCTGCCAAGGCATCACGCTGACGCTGCTGGGGCGGTTATCGCGGTGCGAGCCGGAGCCGCCTGCCAGGATGATGCGCGGGTCCGTCTTCCACAAGTGCTTTTCCAGTTCGGAGCCGTAGACGCCGAGCTTTGCGCCGTCCCAACTGATTTGAAGACGCGGGGAGTAATTCGATAGGCCGCGAGGCTGATGCACCTCGGTCGTTACGCCGTCGACTTGCTTCACGCTCGAAGCTATTTCGTCCAGCCAGCTCTCCCAAGCCTTCCACTCGGCGTCATGGTCGCGCTTGATCCACATCTCCACCGCGGCAAGCATGCCCATGATGTCTTCCTTGGCCACCTTCATGGGGCGTCCGAAGGCGTGGTGAGGCGCCGAGTTCGTCCATGCCGCTCGAATCAAATCTTTGCGGCCGATGAGAATGCCCGCGCTCTGAGGCCCCCGCAATGCCTTCCCGCCGCTATAGGCGACCAGGTCGGCGCCGCGCTTCAGATGGACGTTCGGGATTGTGAGTCCTTCGGCGGCGGCGTCCACCAGAACAGGAACGCCGCGCTCATGGGCCAGCTTCGCGATCGGTTCGAGGCCGAACTCTCCTGTGTCCGGCGGAGAGGCCAAGACCATCACCATGGCGGTCCGCGGTCCCAGAGCCGCGCGCATTTCGTCGAGGTTTTCTACGGTCACCATCTTTACGCCGAGCATGCGGATCGCGTGGTCGTAAACGTTGCGCGAGTAGCGCGGCGCGACAACTTCGTTCTTAAGACCGTCGAGGTAGGGCAGGCGCTGGATCCGTTCCGGGTCGCCGCCGGCGATTGTCGCGGCGGTGGCGTGCGCCAAGGCCGCGGCGCAGCCGCAGGTCACGATGGCCGACTCGGCGCCGGTGATCTCGGCGATGCGGGCGCCGGCTGCGTCCATGAGCTCATCGATGTGGACGAAGTGCTTCGATGCCTCGAGCATCGCTTGCTTGACTTCCGGCAGGCTCTGCGAGCCGCTCATGATCGTGAACGTACCCTTGCAGTTGATGACGGGCTTGACTCCGATCGAGTCGTAGAGTTGCGGACCCACCTTCAGTGCGGCATCCGCCCGTTGCTCCCCTCCGGCGGCGCCGAGAAGTGCGGCGAGCCCTCCTTGGAAGAACAGACCCCTACGGGTTACCGTGTCCCGAGGTTTTTGAAGCCATGCGGCAAGTCCCTTCGCAGCCATATCGATATTTCTCCATCTGCGCCTACACAGAGCGGCAAACGCACGCTAGTAGTATAGTGCCGACTCGGCCCTGGAGACCGAGATTACTGTAGCTGTCTACGATACACGAGAATCGCAACCTGCGCTGGCAGACACGTCGCCGAGAACGCCGTCGATCTGCAGCTCGGGGCTGAACAAGGCTAGTCGACGGCGACTGTTGCGAACGGCGCCGGGACGCCGCCGATCGAGACCTCCGTCAAGGTCTGAGGTCCGGTCGCGGCATCGGCGGCGATTCTCACGTTCAATTGCAGGAGCCCGACGAATCCTGGAGCCGCTCCAGCAAAGGTGACTTCCGCCGGCCGCCCGCCGATCAGCGCCGTTACATTCGCATCGACCAGCGATAGGCTGCCCTCAGCGGGCGCGCCCAACGCGACAGTAGGCGTTAGGGCGCCGTGACCGGAACCGTAGATCGTCACGTGCTCGCCTCTACGCGCGGGACGAGCAGGATCGTTGAGCGAGCCGTCTGCGTTGATCGCGACTGCCCGACTCGTCTCTGGATGAACGAACAACGCCGGCGCGACGGCGGCGGTCGCAACGATCGTTCCAACGCTCGCGACGCCGTCCCTGAGAACGGTCAAGATCGAGACGCCGCCCGGGGTGAGGCCAAGCGGAGCCTGTACGTTGAGTTGCTGCGATGAGGCGAAGAAGAACGCAGCGGGCACGCCGTCGACAAGAACCGATGCTCCTCCAAGCTGGCGCGGAAGCTCGCCCGTCACCGGGTCGAAGCTCGCAGCGATCCCCTCTGAAGGTCCAAGCTCGGTTCCAAAGATTGAGATGATCTGTCCGGGCGAGATTGGGCCATCCAAAAAGCTCGCGGCGTGAACGACGCCTCCTGGATTGACCAGCGGCGTCGGGCGAGCTTCCTCGATCTCGGCGCCGCCGGTCAAAACTGCGACGCCGTCCGGGCCTGCGATCAGGACGGACAGCATCCCTCGCGGCGCCCATTCAGCAACGTCGACCAAGAAGCTGAGACGCGGCTCGACCGTACCGTCGCTGAAGCTGATCGTGTCCAGGGTCAGCGATCCGGGAACCTTCTCGATCCCGGAGCCGAGAAAACGGATCGAATCGAGAGTAATGGCTGCAGCGGCAAGACCGGGCCCGTTGAGTTCGACGCGATAGCGCTTACCTGGGATCATTCGCGCCCCGGCGCGAGAGCCGACCATGCCGCCTGGCTCGGCCGCCCCCGCGCCAAGAGGGTTGAGCGACGGCGAAGTCGACTCCACAGCGAGGTCGACGCGTGTCTCGCCGCCCCCGGCGACGCTCACGGTAAGCGGCGACGCGCCGCCGAAGAACACGGTACGGAATTGCGTCTGCGCGCCGCGTCTCGAAAATCCCATCTGGCTCGCCTTGGCCGGCCCGTCGAGCGGCTCGGCATAGATCAGATAGTCGCCGGGCGGCAGGCCTCCGATACGATACCCGCCGTCAGGCTCGCTTATGGAGCCGACGACCACGTTGTTGCGCACGTCGGCCGCATGGACCAGCGCCCCTCTCACCGCGCCGCCGGAGAAGAACTTCACCGAGCCAACTACCGCGCCGAGATGGTTCGCCGATGCGGGATACACCTCAGACGCGAAAGCTCGATCGTCGGAGGTGAGCGAGGCGAGACGATTCGTGGCGCGCCCCGTGGTCGCAAACATCGTCGCCGAGAGAACCCCCGAGTGATCCAGGCCCAGCACGTGTCCAAGCTCGTGCGCCAGCGTCGCTTCGATGTCGAAGGTCCCCGCCGCGAGTGTCGTCGAGAACGGCAGGTTTGGATTGAAGACGACGTCGGTGTCTGTCAACACGCCGGCGCTGTTCGAGATCAGAACGGTCACCGCTACGGCGCCTCCCACCAGCGCACGATTGCGGGCCGTGTCTGCGAACGTAATCAGGTTGCGGCCGTCGTTCGCCAAAGACTGCGCCGGGTCGATCAGAGGATCGACAAAGCCGATCCTCGAGGCCTCGACGCTGTTCCAGGAGGCGATCGCTTGGCGAACGGCATCGACCGGATTGCTGCCGGGTGTGATGGTCAGCTCGCCCTGGGAGTCAAGCAGGCCCGGCGCGGTCGAATCGCTCAGAAAATAGAGGATGCTCTCAACGTCGTCCCGAACCAGAGGCAGGCCAGCCCGGCGCTCGTTGCGCACGTAGCCGAACGAGAGCGAGACGGCCAGCGCAGCGCCCAGCAATACCCTCAAACAATAAGCGCCAGCCTGCATTCGCCCGATCTACCTATTTAGAGCACAAGCCCGGCCGGAAGGTTTCGCTGTTATTCGTTCTCGTCGAGTCGCTACAATACCTCTTGACCTCTTGCAGGATTGAAAAAGTATGCCGACGCAGGTGAAAACGAAAACCGGGAACCCTCCAGCCGCCGGAAAGAGCTCTGCGGCCGTCGAGCCGCCCCCTGAGCCGAAATCTCGCGGGATCATTGCCGAATGGACGGTGACGATTCTGCTGTTGCTGTTCGGCACGACGACACTGGTGCAAGCATTTGTGATTCCGACCGGCTCGATGGAAGAGTCGCTGCTGATCGGCGATCATCTTTTGGTCGACAAGCTGACTTACGCTCCCTCGGGCGCAATCGGGCGACATCTGTTGCCTTACATGGACGTCCAGCGCGGGGACATCATCGTCTTTCGCTATCCGATCCGCCCCGAAGAGACGTTCGTCAAACGCGTCATTGGGGTACCGGGCGATCGCGTCAAGGTTGTCGACAAGAAGCTTTGGCTCAACGGCAAGCCGATCGACGAACCGTACGTCGTTCACAAGACTGAGTACATCGACAACTACCGGGACAACTTCCCGCGTCCGCCGAACATTCGCCTCGACGAGCCGGCGCTCGATATGCTAGAAAAGCACGTCGTCAACGACGAAGTCGTCGTACCCGAAGGACGCTATTTCGCCATGGGCGACAATCGCGACCACTCGCTCGACAGCCGTTTTTGGGGGTTCGTGCCGCGCCAGAATATCATCGGCAAGCCGCTGGTCATCTACTGGTCTTACCAAGCGCCGACCGAACATCTGCAAGACACGAGTATCTCGATCGCTCACCTCAAGGATCTTGCTCTTAACTTCTTTAGTAAGACTCGCTGGGAGCGGACATTTAATCTAATACATCCGTATCCTCTCGAACGAGAATGAGTAGCCCGCGCGGGCCGCTGGGGCGCTTTCACGCGGTCATCCTAGCTGGCGGGCGCGGCACTCGTTTCTGGCCGCGCAGTCGCCGTCAAACCCCGAAGCAGCTATTGCCGGTCGTCGGCAGAAGCTCATTGCTGCAACAAACCACTCTGCGGCTGGCGCCGCTTGCCCCGCCTGATCGCATCTGGGTGATCGCCAACCAACAGCTGCGCAGCGCAATCCGGCGGCAGTTGCCCGACGTTCCGCCCGAGCAGATTATTGCCGAGCCCGAAGGCCGCAACACTGCTCCGGCAATTGCGCTCGCGGCGCGCCTGGTTGGCGACCGCGATCCCAAGGCCGTTATGGGTATTTTTCCCTCCGACCACCTGATTGGAAACGAGAAAGCCTTCCTCGGCGTGCTGCGCCGAGCCGTACGCGCGGCGGCCAAGCAGAAGTCGCTATTCGTGCTCGGGCTGCAGCCGACTTGGCCCGAGACCGGCTACGGCTACATAGAATTCCCCAAGGGAACCGCAGCGGGGGAGAAGGACCCGGTCAAGGTCGTACGCTTCCGCGAAAAGCCGAAACGTCCGGCGGCCGAGCGATTCGTTCGCGCCGGGAACTTTTTTTGGAACAGCGGCATGTTCGTCTGGAGCGTCGCAGCGCTGCGTGAAGCGCTCGACCAGCACATGCCTGAAACGGCTCGGGCGATCAACGCCCTACCCGAGCTGGGTTCGAAGCGCTTTCGCTCCGCCCTTCGTAAGCAATATCCGCTGTGCAAGTCGACCTCAATCGACTACGGCTTGCTTGAGCGCGCCGACAACATCATGGGTTTCCCGTGCGTCGATTTCGGGTGGAACGACGTGGGCAGTTGGCAAGCCGCCTACAGCCTGGCGCACAAGGACCCTCAAGGCAACGCACTGCTTTCGCCTGCGGAACTGCTGGCCTCCTCGGGCAACTATGTCGATGCACCGGGCAAATTGGTGGCCTTGGCGGGCGTCAAAGACCTAATTGTCGTCGACACGCCGGACGCCTTGTTGATCTGCCGGCGAAGAGAAGCCCAGAAAGTCTCCGCGCTCGTGAAAGCTCTCGAAGCATCCGGCTGGAATCAATTGCTCTAACCTCCCAGGGCGGAGTTATTTCGTCACTCAAGTGAAACTTTCGTTCCCTGTACTCGATGCACGTTTGCTCGGTGCTAGACTTCGAGCTTGGGCCGCACTCCGCGCCCTGCATCTAGGGGGAATGATGGGGCAGTGTTACAACTCCGTAGTCGTCACAGCCTCGCCGGAGGATGTTTGGAAGGCGTTGAAGAACTTCCATGATCTTTCCTGGGCGCCGAACGTGATCACCAGCGTCGAGAAGATCGGCGACAAGCCAGGCTTAGAGATCGGCGCCAGACGTAAGCTCAACGGCGCGTTCCTTGAAACCCTCATCGAGCTCGACGACGAAAAGCGAACGTTCCGCTATACGATTGACGACGGCCCCGGCCCGGTGGCCCCGGAGGTCGTGGAGAAATACGTCGGCAGTGCTGCGCTCTTCCCGGTGACGACTACGGGCGAGACTTTCGTGCTGTGGAAGGCGGACTACGAATCCAAGGACGACGACGCGGTCGGAGAATTCTGCAATCCCATCTATCAAGCTCTCTTGACCGATCTAGCGAAAACCTTCGCGACATAGTCGGCACTCAGGCGATCGAGGCCAAGGCATTCGAGTCGCGAAGTCTGCCCGGCAGAGGACGGCGCCCACGCTTCAAGGCGGAACGGTAGATCGAGAGCAACGACGCCAGATTGGCCTCAGGGCCATGACGCTCGCGGCAGCGCAGCCGGGCGGCGAGACCGAGCCTATCCGCCACAGAATCGTCGTTGGCAACCTGAGCCAGCTTGCGAGTCAGCTCCGAGGCGATCTCGGGCGGGAAGAGCAATCCGGCGGGACCCACCAATTCAGCGGCCGCGCCAAGATCAGAGGCGATGACCGCGCGTCCGCGTATCATTGCTTCAAGCAATGCTACGGGGCTGTTCTCGAGACAGCGAGTCGGCAGGACGAGACACCGCGCCCGAGCGATCACATCGAGAGTCTCGTCGTGGGGCAACGCTCCGGTGAAGGCTACGTCCGCGTCCGTCTCTCGTTGAAGCTGATCCCGAAGGGGCCCGTCGCCGACAAGAGTCAACGTCGCTCCCTGCGGCTTTCGCAACATTCTCCAAGCTCGAATCAGCACGTCAACGCCTTTCTCTTCAGAAAGCCGCCCCACGTAGACGAAGCGGAGCGATCGGGACGGCGGCCTCGCCGCCTCGCCGGGATCAGCGACGGAGTTGGGTTTGACAAAGAGGCGCTCCGCGGGCAAACCGGCCCTGAGAAAGCGTTCTTGCGAAGACTCACTAAGGGTGATGAATGCGTCGACATCGCGCCGCCAGACGCCGGAGGCGCGCTGGTAGAGCGTCGCGGCCTCGACCAACGCTGAGGCTCCGCGTGATTCCCGATAGCAACCACTGAGCGTGCCTCGCCAAGGCGGCTTGCCGACGCAGTCTTCACAGACTCTCCCCTGGCGCAGCAGCAGCGCGTTCGCGCAGATGAGTCGGAAGTTGTGCAGCGTTTGCACGGTCGTCGCGCCGCTGTCACGGCAGGCGCGATGAACGCTCGAGGTCAGCTTGAGCCAGGAGTTGTGTGTGTGAGCGACGTGCGGCCGGAAACGGCTGCAAATCTCACCGACTCGGCGTGACGACCGCCGGGAAGACGACGCACTGAGAGCGATCCGCGCGATCTCCGCTTGACTCGCCGGATTCTCAGTCTCGAAGGTCTCAACCTCGACTCCGTTGCGCGCCAGCAGCTCAGCTTCAAGCTCGAAGACGGCGTCTTCCCCGCCTCGTCGGCGATAGCGGTTGTGCATCAACAGTACGCGCAGCGATTCCTCGGCCAAGGCAGCCTCCGAGAAGAGGATCGGCTGCCGAGCCGCCCGGCTGTAAACGCGTGTTAGAAGCGATTACCGGTGAAGCCGCCGTCGACGTAGATCTCGGCGCCGGTGACGAAGCTGCCCGCAGCGCGCGAGCACAGCAGCAGGGCGGCGCCGATCAGCTCTTCGGGCTCGCCGAAGCGCGCCATCGGAGTTTGGGAGAGGATCTTCTCGACGCGTTCGGGGTCGAGAATCTTGCGGTTTTGCTCGGCCGGGAAAAAGCCCGGACAGAGCGCGTTCACGCGCACGCCTCGGGTCGCGTATTCGCGGCCGACGTTCTTGGTGAGATTGAGCACCGCTGCTTTCGAAGCCGAGTAGGCGAATACGCGCGAAAGCGGCAGGTGCGAGGTAACGCTGCCAATGTTAAGAATCGAGCCGCCGCCCTCTTGCTCGGCCATCTTCGGAGCGAACGCCTGACAACCCCAGTGCGTCGCTTTCAGATTCGTGTCGAGCACGCGATCCCAGTCCTCATCCTTGAGATCGTCGTAGGAGGAAGCGGAGTTGACCCCGGCGCAGTTGACGAGGACGTCGGCCCTTCCCTGCTCGGCGAGAGTCTTGTCGCGCAGGGCGAGGATCGAATCGTGCGATGTAACATCAACCGCGCTGAACGAAGCCGCACCGCCAAGCTTCTTAATCTGTGAGACGCGCTCCTGGCCGCGCTCAGCCGAGCGGCCAGCGACAACGACGTGAGCTCCAGCCTGGGCCAGCCCATCGCAGAGCGCGCCGCCCAGAACGCCAGTGCCGCCGATGACGACAGCGACTTGGCCGTCGAAGCCGAACAGTTGATTCAGGTATTGCGTCGACACAGACCAGTTCCCCTTATCTCGCGCGGACTACTGAAAGTCAAAATGCTCACGGCTGAGGCCGACGTCGCCGCGCACAATGACGTTCGCGCCCAGCACCTCCTCAAGCTCTTGAAGGTGGTTGTTCGCACGCGACTTGAACAGCCGGGCCACCTCGGGATTGACGCGCAGAACGACGTCCTTCTTTTCCCCGCGTGAAATGACGAACTTGCGAGCCTCACTGAGGATCTCAAACGCCATTGTGGGCGCCGACTTGACGTATCCGGTTCCCGAGCAAGAGGGACACGGCGCGCACAACGCGCGCTCCAGGGTTTGCTTGACTCGCTTGCGCGTGACCGCAACAAGACCGAAATCATTGAACGAAAGCGCCTTCGAAGGGGCGCGGTCCTTGCGAAGCTCCTGCTCGAGCGCCTGCATCACCCTCTGACGGTTCTTGCGATCTTCCATGTCGATGAAGTCGAGCACGATGATGCCGCCTAGATCGCGCAGCCGCATTTGGCGCGTGATCTCGGCAACCGCTTCGAGGTTGGTGTTGACGATTGTGTCCTCGAGCTTATCGGACTTGCCGACATATTTGCCGGTGTTGACGTCGATGGCTACCAGCGCCTCGGTGTGGTTGATGACGATGTAGCCGCCGGACTTGAGCCAGACCTTGGACCGCAGCGCTTTCTCAAGCTCTTCTGTAATGTTGAGCTCGTCGAAGATTGGCATCGCGCGAGTGTAGAGCTTGACGCGTCCGACCAGCTCGGGCTGAAACCGCTCAACAAAGCGCAGCACGCGCTCATATTCTTCTTCGTTGTCGACCCAGATCGTCTTGAAGTTCTGCCCGAGTTGGTCTCGCAGAATTCGTTCGACAACGCCAAGATCGGAGTGAAGGATCGCCGGCGCGGGTCGGCAATCGGCCCTCTCGCGAATCCCAGCCCAGAGATTCGCGAGAAACTTCATGTCCGACTTGAGATCTTCTTCGCTCGCGCCCTGGCCTGCCGTGCGAACAATAAATCCTCCCGGGATGCCGTCCATGTTGGACTTGACGACGCTGCGCAGCCGGGCCCGTTCGGCGTCGGAGGCGATCTTGCGCGAGACACCGGCGTGGCTCACCGTCGGCATGTAGACCATGTGGCGGCCCGGTAGGGCTACGTGAGAGGTAATGCGAGCGCCCTTCTTGCCAAGCGGCTCCTTGGCGATCTGGACGATGATTTCTTGACCGGCCTTAAGCATCTCGCTGATTGTGCGGCGCTCGTCGGCATCACCTTCGGCCTCGCTCGCCGGCGGCGCCTCGCCGTCAGACGCGGGCGCCTTTTCGGCAGCGGGCGCGGGGCCTCGCCGGCCTCGGCGGCGGCCACGACGACCTCGACGCTCAAATCGTGCGGGCTCGGCTCCCTCGCGCACTTCGGCGGCGGCGCCCTTGCTTTCGTCAGGGTCGGCGGGCCCTTCGTCAGGCGTTTCATCGCCGCTCTCGTCCTTCGCTTCCGCCTCCTCTCTAACGGTCGAGGAGCCATCCGCCTCTTCCTGCCGAGCAGCGGCTTCGGACTCGATCCCGGGCCACGCCTCTTTAGCCCCTTCTGACTCTGCTTCAGGCTCTTCTTCGGCCGCTCCAGGTTCCGAGGCCGGATCGAACACGACGGCTTCATCCCCTTTGGGATCGTCAGCCTCTCTGGGCTCGTCGGGTTCGATCTCGGGCGACGCTTCGCTAGCGGCAAGCAGCTCTTCGACTTGCTCGAACGCCTGCTCTCGCTCGTCTGGCTCGGCTTCTTCTACAATTTTTTCTTCCGCTGCCGCTTCTTCTTCGTACGCTTCGTCGCTGGCCTGAGCCTCGGCTGCCTCGTCGGCTTCCTCGGCGACATCGTACTTAGCGAGCGACTCGCCGGGAAGCACCAGAATGTCGCTGTCAGGGGATTCGATGTCCGGGTCTACGGAAGCCGCGACTTGAGCGACATCCTGGGCTTCAGGTTCTGCGAGCGCCTCGGCAACCGCACCCTCCACCGCGGCGGCTGCTGCCGCCGATGCCTCTTCTTCGGCCGGCTCGCTCTTACTTTCTCCGTCCACGGAAGCGAACTTCGCGTCGGGAAAACGGCTGCCTCCACCGCCGGAGCCGCCACGGCCTCGACGGCGGCGTCCACGGCGCCCGCGACGACCGCGAGAGGGACCTTCATCCGACGAGGGGGCTCCACCTCCGTTCTCGCGCTCAGCGGCAGAACGAGGTTTTTCCTCCGTGCGGGACGGCGTGGCCGGAGCGGTCACCGCGTCTTCGGCTTCATCCAAAGCCCCGCTTTCTAGATCCTCGGTCTCCTCGTGGATATCGGTGACGTATAGAAAGGCGTCGCGTTCGAGGCCGATCTTTACAAAGGCGGACTGCATGCCCGGAAGCACACGCGAGACCCGCCCCTTGTAGACGTTTCCAGCAAGCGCTCGCTCCGAGGCGCGCTCAATGTAGATTTCTGCGAGGCGATCGTCCTCGAGAATGGCGAGCCGCGTTTCGTGCGGCGTCGAAGCAACAACAAGTTCCTTGGCCAAGGGAAACCTCCCCTTGACGAGAGATCGCGCGACGCAGCGTCGTCCGCGGGACGCTTGGCGGAAAGCCCTGTACGATGGACTGCGTCGTTGTCATACGTTCACGGCGGCCCCAAGGGCAAGCTCGCCGAAACATGTTCCTTGCTCAGCCGGCCGACGGGCGGAGGCGCCGAAATATGGGGCGCGCTCAACGCTTTCGACCGAACCGATCGCACGCTCGAAGCACTGCGATACTCTCGTCAGATACACGTATAAAAATGCGGCGTCCCCGAAGAAACGCTCGCTAGCTCTCTCGGCGAAACGTCGCCGATTCCCTACCGTTGCGGAATCGCCCCGTTCGCGATCCCGGCATGTGCTGCGCGCCCTCACGTCAGTTCGTATAACGGCGTACGCGCACATTATTAACCAGACCAAGCAACATGAACGTCGACAAGGTATTCGATCCGCCGTAACTCATCAGAGGCAACGGCAAGCCCGTCACGGGCATCTTGTTTACCACCATGCCGATATTCACAAGAATGTGAAACAACAGCAACGCCGCCACTGACATGCAGATATGCATGCCCGCCGCGTCGGCCGCCGTTTGTGCGTTACTGACGATCTTCATCAAGATCGCGAAATACAGGGTCAGGGCAATCAGCACCCCAACGAAACCGCTCTCCTCGGCATAAGCCGCAAAAACAAAATCCGTATGCGGAACCGGTAGGAACCGCAACTGTGTTTGGGTGCCCCGGGCAAAGCCCTGGCCCCAAATCCCACCCGCGCCGACAGCGATCTTCGACTGCAGCGACTGGTAGCCGGTACCGCGAGGATCCGCTTCCGGATCGAGAAACGTCGTAAGCCTCTCTCGCTGATACGGCTGCAGCGTCCGCCACCCAAGCGGCGCGGTCAGCATCACCAACACGGCAGCTACCGCCCAGAACTTCCAACGCAGCCCGGAGAGGAAGATCCCCATCGCGAGGATCGGCACGTAGCTCAAACTCGTGCTGAGATCCGGCTGCGCCAGCACCATCAACAGCGGAACACCGTAGATGGCCCCAATCTTAGCGAGATCCGCCAGACTGGGCCGCTCCCGCGGCAGCCCGCCGAAAAAGCGAGCCACCAACAATACTAGCACTACCTTCAGAAACTCCGAGACCTGCAACTGCACTCCGCCCGGCAACGGGAGCCACCGTTTCGATCCATTGACGACGTCGCCGAAGGCCGCCACCGCGACCAACCCCAGAATCGACAGCACGTAGAAGACCGGGGCCTGCTCAACCAGCCAGTGGTAATCGATGCTCGAACACAACCAGAACAGCAGCAATCCCAGCGCGACCCAGACGATCTGCCTGGTGTGCGCGCCCTGCCAGGACGTGTTGAGCGTCGTCGAGTAGATCTCCATCACGCCAAGAACGGCAATCAGCAGCGCAAGCACGAGCAGAGTCCAGTCGAAATCACGGGCCCGATACTGACCGGTCATCTCGCGCCTCCGGGCCGGAGTATCGCGGCCTTCGCCGGCGCTTCGGCCTCCGCCGGAGGATGGGCGCGCTGCGACCACTCGAGGCGCTGCTGCTTGTCGTAGTAGGCCTTGATTACGTCGCGCACGATGGGCGCTGAAAAGTGGCCGTGCTCGCCATTCTCAAACAAGGCGGCGACGACGATCTCTGGATCGCGGCACGGAGCGTAGCCTACGAACCAGGCGTCATCGAGCAGTCTGGGGTTGTTTTTCTCCAGTGCGTAGGCACGTGAGACGCGCTGGGCGGTTCCAGTCTTCCCGCAGATCTCGAAATCCGCCAAAGCCGCTCGCGCGGCGGTCCCGCCGTCGTTCACCGCACCCCAAAGGCCGCGCGAGATCGCTCGGCGATGGCGGGCGTTGACCTCGGCGCGCTTTGGTTCGGGCGTCTCGAAGTCGGGACGGATCTCTCGCAAGTCTTCCCATGCGACCAGGTGAGGCTGATTCCAAACACCCCCCATCGCCAACCCGCCAATCGAGTAGGCCGCCTGCAGCGGCGTCACTGTCAGCGCACCCTGGCCGATGGCGACCGAGATGGTCTCGCCGGGGAACCACCGCTCGCGGTAGTTACGGGCCTTCCAGGTGCTCGACGGCACGACGCCGTCTTCCTCGCCGGGAAGGTCGATGCCCGTCGCCGAGCCAAGCCCCGCCACTCTCGCGAATTCGGCAATACGGTCGACTCCCAGCTCCTTGCCCACGTTGTAGAAATAAACGTCGCAGGACTGCACGAGAGCTTTTTCTAGATTTACCCAGCCGTGCCCGCTCCAGTGGTGACAGCGAAAAAACCGGCCGTAGAACGATGCTCCGCCGCTGCAGTGGACCTGGAATCCCGGACTGACGACGTGCGTGGCGAGCCCTGCATAGGCAACGACCGGCTTGAAGATCGACCCGGGCGCTAGCTGCGCCTGTATGGCCCGATTGAGCAACGGCTTGTCTGGATTGTTGAGCAATTCACGCCACTGAGAAACGCCGATGCCGCCCACGAATTCATTTGGATCATATGCCGGGCTCGAGGCCAGCGCCAGCACCTCGCCGGTACGCGGGTTGAGCGCTACGACGGCTCCGCTACGACCCTCAAGCGCCAGCTCGGCCACTGCCTGCACGTCGAGATCGATCGTCAGCCGGATACTGCGGCCCGGCTTGGCCTCGACCACGTCGAGATCACGCACCCGGCGCGAGCGCGAGTCAACGATGACCAGGCGACTGCCGTCCTTGCCGGCCAAGGCGTCGTTGTACTGCCGCTCGATGCCTGATTTGCCGACCTCCGCGCCGGCCTCAAAGAGAGCAAACTCCTCCTTGTCCAGCTCGGCTTCGCTAATCTCGCCGACTCGTCCGACCACATGGGCGGCTAGACCGTCACTCAGGTAGAGCCGACGCTGGGAGCGAATCAGCTCGAACTCGCGGAGCTCGGCGCGGTGGGCCTCGAGAAAAGTCACCTCCGCAGGCGTCAGCCCTTCCTTGATGATGACTCGCTGGTATCCGGGAGCGCCGGAGCGACGCAGCGTGCGCAGTCTTGTCTGCAGCTTGTCATAGGGGATGTTGAGACCCTCGGAGATGAGGGGCAGGTGCTCCAGCTTGAGCTCGCCAGGGTCCAGCACCGCCTTAAAGCTCGGTGAGTTGTCGACAAGAATACGGCCGTCTCGGTCGAGGATCGTTCCGCGAGGCGCCAAGATGGGAATCGACTTGATACGGTTGCGCGCCGCCCGCTGCTCGTAGATTTCAGGGTCTTGGACTTGAAGCTGCCAGAAACCCGTCAGCAGCCACAAGAAGATCATCGCCGCGCCGTATTGGAATACGGCCGTCTCAACGTCACGCGGACGGCGTCTGTCTTCCGAATAGTCGCTCAAGGCGCCCTCTTAAGCCGATCGAAGAGCTGATAGAGCAGCAGAGCCAGCCCGGCATGGACTGCGGCCAGCATTAGCGTCCTCGGCAGGTCGGCGACGATCTCAGATCCAAGCAATGCCGCGCTCATCATCCAGTAGAGAAGCTGATGAACCAGGAAGAACCCTGCCGCTAACACGCTGCGAGCGCCGGGATAGTCCGCCTCCAGGAACAAGCTGATCGAAGACGCCGAGTAGCCGATGATCGTATTGATAATGCCGAACAAGCCCAACGGGCCATGGGTCAAGCTGTCTTGAGCCAGTCCTGCAGCCATTCCGAATAGCATGCCGACTAGGGCATTCCGCCGCAGTAGGGCGACGTATACGACGGTAAGCAGCACCACGTCGAGAAGGCCCAGCAGCGGCAGATAGAGCGGCAGCAACACCTGGGCCACCAGGGCTGCCAAAAGCAAACCCGCAGCCGCTCCTGGCAGCAGCCTGGCCGCCTCGCGGCACCTACCGACGCCCAACTCCGACGCTCTCATTCCTACCAAGCTCATTGCGCCGGCGCCGGCGTCGCCGCCTCATCAACCGGCAACGGCTCTAGTGCCGGTGTCGGGCTCGAATTGAAGTCTGGCGCCGGGTCGCCGAGCTCCGCGACCCCAATGCGCATGCCTTGCGCCTCCGCCACCGCGCGATAGCGTCGCTTCAACTTGTTCGCCTCGTTGAGCTGCGATTCTGCGGGCAAGCCGGGGAAGGCAGGTCCGCTCGAAATAAACGCCTCAGCGTCGGGAGGGGGTAGCGGCATGAGCGCCCCGGGCGTTTGCGGTAGTGGGCTCGCCGGCAACTGCTGGTGCACGCCTGACGAAACGATCAGCACGTCGTCCAGCCGATCCAAACGAGCATATGGGCGCACCCAAATGCTCTGGAACGCCCCGCCTTCGGCCAAACGCACGACCTCTCCCACAGGCAACCCTTTGGGGAAAATGCGATCGTCGCCCGAAGTGTAAATCCTCTCTCCCACCTCAACCTCCACTTCGCGCGACACGTAGTCGACGAAGCACTCGACCCCTCCGCGGCCCTTCATCACTCCCCGCACACGGCTGCCGCCGAGCACTACGCCCACGGCGGCATCGGCGTCGTTGATCAGCAGCACGAGCGCCGCCCGCGGATACGACGCCTGCACCTTCCCGACGATCCCTTCCGGCGTGAGCACCGCCATGCCCGGCCGCACTCGGTCGCGCTGACCGCGATCGACAAAGACTTCCCGGGAGTCCCTGCTCGCACCGACACTGATGACCTCCGCGATCACGGTCTCCGATTCAATCTCGGACTGATACCCGACGAGTTGCTCGCGGCGGGACGATCGCTCCATCTCGCGGCGCAGCTCCTGGTTCTGGAGCCGCAACACGTCCAGTTCCCGACGCATGCCTGCGTTCTCTTCCCGGGCGCCCACCAACCAGACGTAGTTCCTCCAGACTGATGAGACCGAGTCAAACGACAAATGGAGCCCGCGCTCGAGCGGCAAGACCGCTCCGACCGTCCAGGAGCGCAGCATCGTCATGTCGTCGTCGCGCCGTACCTGATAGCCCAACAAGATGAGCTGCAGCCCGACGGCGGCGATCAGCGCCGTGACGTTGCGATAGCGCTCGAAGAGCTCCAGCACGTTTCTCTACCTACTCGAGCGAGATCCGCCGCAGCAGATTGAAGTCGCTCAGCATGCGGCCGGTGCCCAATACGACCGAGGCCAGCGGATCCTCGGCGATCGAAACCGGTAGTCCTGTCTCCTCTCGAATGCGTACGTCGAGATTGCGCAAGAGCGCACCGCCGCCGCTGAGTACGATACCGCGATCGGAGATGTCCGCGCTGAGCTCCGGCGGCGTGCGCTCCAGAGCCACGCGGATGGCGTTCATGATGGTTCCGACGCAGTCCGCGAGCGCCTCGCGAATCTCGGCATCGTCGACGGTTACCGTACGAGGCACGCCCTCTACGAGGTTGCGCCCCTTGATCTCCATCGTCAGCGGCCTTTCCAGCTTGTAGGCTGAGCCGACCTCTATCTTGACCCTCTCGGCGGTGCGCTCGCCGATCAGCAGGTTGTATTTCTTCTTTAGGTAGTTGATGATCGCCTCGTCCATCTCGTTGCCGGCCACGCGCACGGAGCGTGAATAGACGATGCCCGACATAGAGATCACAGCCACGTCGGTGGTGCCGCCGCCGATGTCGACAATCATGTTCCCCGACGGCTCGGTAATGGGAAGTCCGGCGCCGATGGCCGCCACCATCGCCTGCTCGACAAGGTGCACTTCGCTGGCATGGGCGCGATAGGCGGAGTCTTGCACGGCCCGCTTCTCCACGGGCGTGATCTCGCTCGGCACCCCAATGACGATCCGCGGGTGGACGAGCATCTTGCGGTTGTGCGCCTTCTGGATGAAGTAGGTCAGCATCTTCTCGGTGACCTTGAAGTCGGCGATCACGCCGTCTTTCATCGGTCGAATCGCGACGATGTTGCCGGGCGTCCGCCCGATCATTTCCTTGGCTTCCTTGCCGACGGCTTCGACCTCGGCAGTCGACTTGTTAATGGCGACGATGGAGGGTTCGTTGACGACGATGCCTTTGCCGCCGCCCACGTAGACGAGCGTGTTGGCGGTACCGAGATCAATCGCCAAATCACGCGAAAAAATGCTGAAGAGAGACCGAAAGTTCATTCCGGAGAAACGGCTCCTTGAGGGCGCAAGAGACCAGCGCCGCAGTTCGGGTCAGAGCTGCGGCAGTCCGTTCCTTAGTGTACCGATTCGAGATGCGATTGTGGCGGCTAACTCCTGAAAAATCAGACGGACAGCCGGAAATAAGCGGAGCGGCGGTGAAGGGGCGGATCGCTGCCCTCAGTTGATCGGCTCTCAGCCTTTCCAGTTCCGCTCAGCGTCGGGTCGGCGCACGTAGTTCGCCTCGACGCGCTCGGGCTCGACGGCCCTGCCTTGAGCGAACCGCTCACACCCGAGACCGGCCACCGCTGCGACCAAGGGGGCGACGCAACGGCGCGTTCGCGCGTCGCCAGGGGATGGCGGGGCCGCGCCCTCCTCGCTAAACAGACCTTCTTCGACCGAAATCAGTTCCGCCTCCGCCGAGCCGAGCCGTTCGAGAAACTCGCTCCAAGGCCCCGCGGTTTCCAACTCGACGGGTTGCATCAGCCCATCGTAGACAGCGGCGTAGACCTCGCCGCGTCGAGCGTCAAGGACGGGAGCGCGCAACTCGCCCTCCCCGGCCCAGGCCATCGCCTCGAGATTCGAAACTGGAACGATGAGTTTGCCGTTCACCTCCGCCAACGCCTTCACCGCGGTTAATCCGACACGCACGCCGGTGAATGAGCCGGGCCCGGCCGCTGCGGCATAGGCTTCGATATCGGAATAGGAGACGGCGGCTTCGCGAAGCAGCTTTTCGATCTCGACGAAGATCTCCGGACCGAACCCCTTCTCGACATGCACCATTTGCGACGCCAAGATTTCGCCGTCGCGGCAAAGCGCAAAGCCGCCGTCGCGGCCGCTCGTGTCAACTGCCAGCAGAAGCATGCGTGCGGCGGCTATTCCTTGACGAGCCTGTAGGACTTGAAGGCTTCGTAGACGACGCCGAGACCATCAACGCCGTAGAGCCGGACTTGCAGCGTCGCTGGGTAGATGTCGGTTAGATCGGCCGGGATGCGGAACTTGCCGAACTGCTTGGTCCCGAGCACGCGCGGCGCCGAGCCCGAGCCTGAGTCCGACACCTCGCCCATCCAGACGAAAAGCGTCTTCTTGGCGGCGCGTGTGGACTTGGTCAGCGTGGCGTTGAACTCATATTCCTCAGCGGCGACAAGCTCGGCTGAGTCGGGAAACTGAATCTGATAGGGCCGCGCCGTATCGGCCTGCTCGACTCGCTTGACCTTAGTAAGGCGCGACTCAAGCTTGTAGCTTCGGTTCATCCCTTCTTTCTTGCCTTCGCGGCGCACATACAGCACCCAATCGTGCGTAGGGTCCGGCGGTCCGGGTGATTGGAAGCGATCGCCTTTGAACTTCTTGTTTTTCTTGTCGACTACCCATGCGCCGTCGATCGGGTTGAACCAACTCACATCGTACTTCGCCTTCGGCACGATCAGCTCGATCGGCCCCGGCTTCTCTACATAGACCACATATTCGACGCCCTCGGCTTTCTCGGCGCGAAATGGAACGCGTTGCAGAGCGGTCGCGACGCCGCCGTCTACACGGTAGTAGGGCAGCAGCTCGAAGTAGCGAGTCTGTAGGAAGAAATCGGCTAGATGCGTCATGTAGCGGGCGCCCGCCGAGTCTAGATAGCTGAGATCGACCTTACGGTCGCGTCCGCCGTAGGTGCCGGTATTGCCGAAGGTGACCCATTGCCCCCTTACAGCGGCGCGCCAGACGCGGCGCCGCATCTCGTCGGAATCGACGTGGTGAGGGTGTGTCGCTCCGGCCCCAGAGTCTTCGTAGCCCGGCTCGGCATTGACCAACGGGCGAGGGTACAGCTCAAACTCGACGGCGGCCAGCGCCTCGTCAGACGACTGCTGCACGATGTAGTCAGGCCAACCGTCGGCGGCCAGCGGTCCCGAGCTAGTGACGGCGTGCGTCGAGCGCGGATGCCTGTAAGGATCGTGTTTTTCGAGGTAGCCGCCGATCTCCTGCAGCAGCTTGCGTCCTTCGGGGTACTCTTCGAACTCCTGCACGCCCTGCCAGGTGATATTAAAGCCAGCGTAGCGCGCCACCAGGTACTTGACGTAGCGTTCACGCTGCCGACGCTTCGGCAAAAGCTCCGCAAGTTGGTTGCGGTCTCCTCCGAGAATGAGGTCGTACACCAATCCTCTCTGCGTCATATAGTCGACGCGACGATCGACTTCTTGGAAGTGAGCGACATCGGGCTGGTCGGGATCGGCAAGAACTTTCTCTGCCGTCTCTTCCCAACCCAAGACCAGGCCGCGAAGGTGGGTGAACTTCTGCTCGACCCGTTTGTCGACGAGCGCTTCAAATGACTCGCGGGGTATGGTCGCGAAGCTGTAACACGTATCGCCCATCCAAAAATGGGGCGTCTCGGGCTGGTCGTACTTGAAGTAACGGGTATTGAAGACGTTGACAAAGCCTGGTGTGCGAGCGGGTCCGGCGGAAAAGCTGTGGACCTTCTTGTCGACGCTTTCGAGATTGGAAAGAAAGCGAAAATCCCAACGGCCTTCGAAGTCGGGAGCAAAACGAACGCCGAAGCGTTTGCCGCCGTCCCAAAAACCGGGGATCACCTTGGTGCGTCCGCCCTTGGGCGAGCGAAATTCCGCCCGCAGCTCCACTGACACGTAGGGATTCGGGTGCTTGACCGCTTCCGCGTCGGTCATCTCGAACCAGATCTCGCATGGCTCGTAAACGGGCGGCCCTGCGCAGACCTTGACCTCGGCGGATGCAATCGCAACAAACGTCAACGCTAACGCGAGCAGCCTCATAACGATGAGGATAGAACGCTGGAGCCTAGCGAGCAAACTCGCGGCCTCTCCCGGTCGCGGTCGATCTTCTCGCCCGTCAGCGCTTGTAACCGATCTTGCGCAACAGCCCGCGACGGGCCTCTTGGCCGGCAGCATCTTCCACGCCGAGCGGAGGCTCGCCGTCGATCACGCCCAACACGCCGCGGCCTTGGTCGGTTTCGGCGACGATCGCCTGCACTGGATTCGCGGTCGCACAGAAGATCCGCACGACCTCCTGGCACTGCTTGATCCCCGACAGTACATTGATCGGATAGCCGTCCCGCAGGACGATATTGAAGCAATGGCCCGCAGCGAGCGCCTTGCAGTTCTCGACAGCGACCTCTTGCAGCTCTTCGTCGTTGCCGTCGAACCGTATCAAGCGCTCCATCGACGCCTCGTTGAAGGCGACGCCGAACTTCATTTGCGGCGCGGTCGTGACCAGAATTTCGTAAAGGTCCTCAACCGTCTTGATGAAATGGGACTGGCCAAGGATCAGATTTGCGCCGTCGGGGATCCGCAACGCAACGACGTGGGTGTCTAGCGGCATGGCCTCTCATTCTATACGCTCTAGCGGCGGACCCGGGCGGTCGATCTGCTAACCTGGGAAGGTCCTTTTCGGCGCATCCTTTTCGCGATCCGCGCATCTAAACAAGCAGTAAGAAAGACTGATAGGCGGCGGTCGCGAGAGACGATACCGCTGCGGAGGAAATCATGGCAGGAGCCAATACGCTAACCTTTACCGACGACGCATTTGACCAGGACGTGCTGCAGAGCGACGTGCCCGTACTGGTGGATTTTTGGGCCACGTGGTGCGGCCCTTGCCGCATGATGGCCCCGGTCATCGAAGAGATCGCGGACAAGTACGAAGGCAAAGCCAAGGTTGGCAAGCTCGACGTGGACCACAACCCCGCCGCCGCCGGACGCTTCCAGGTGCGCGGCATCCCGACGCTGTTGCTGTTCAAGGGCGGCCAGGTCGTCGATCAGGTCGTGGGCGCGGTTCCGGCCGGCAAAGTCGCCGAGATGCTCGACTCGCACGTCGCCGCCTGAAGCGCCTCGTCGTCACAGCTTACGCGCCCGAACGCTCGCAACGCGGTCGGGCGCGTTGTTGCGTCTGAGCGCGAGTACACTGTTACCTTATGCCCGCGGCCCCAGTTCGGCGCTTCAAGCACTACGACTCGCTCGTTCACATTTTCGTCGTCGTGCTGCTGGTCTCGAACCTCGTGGCGCAAAAAATCTGCGCGTTGGGTCCGTGGGACTTGTTTGGGTTACAGATTGGGCCGGACGACGGCTTTCGCCTAAGCGCGGCGCAACTGCTGTTTCCGGTGACCTACATCTTCGGCGACATCTTCGTCGAAGTGTACGGCTACGCGGCGTCGCGACGCGCGATCTGGGTCGGTTTCTTCTCCTCAGCCCTGCTCGCGGTAATGGCGTTGATCACGACCGTGCTGCCGGCCGCACCGGAGTTCCAAAATCAGCCTGCCTTCGAGGCGGTCTTCGGCGTCGTGCCGCGCGTCCTGATCGCCAGCCTCTTAGCCTACTGGGCCGGCGAGTTCGCCAACGCTTTCGTGATGTCAAAGATGAAGCTGCTCACTAATGGCAAGCATCTCTGGTCGCGCACGATCGGCTCCACGATGGTCGGGCAGTTCGTCGACACGATCGTCGTGATGACGATCATCTTCGCCGGCGAACAGTCTTTCGGCGTGATCTGGAAGCTGATCTACAGCGGCTACTTGGCGAAGGTTCTCTATGAGGCGGCGGCCACGCCGCTGACATACTTGGTCGTCAATCGTCTCAAGGAATCCGAAGGCGTCGACGTCTTCGACGAGCACGAAGACTTCAACCCGTTTCGGACCTAGCGTGCGCGACCTTACAGGGTTGCCGCCTACCGATTAGTCGCGAGGCTGGGTCAAACCCCGTAAGAGAATCGTATGGAATCGAGGTATGTACGAGCAGGTTCACCCCAGCAGCCTGAAAGCGGGGGGACGTGAACGACTAGGACGAAGGCGGACTTGAGGTCAAGAAATTGCCGGTCTTGGACCCTGCCTCGCGACGAATCGCGAGCCGGCAATCCCGGATGATCGTGCCACGCCGGCGGCGCCGCCCTCGATGATCCGTCATACTCAGAGAGAGATCATGTCTTCATCGAGCCCCACAATCATTAGCCGCCGCCTCCCGATGATGCCGATTCGCGACGTTGTCATCTTCCCGCATATGATGACGCCCTTCGTCGTCGGTCGCGAGCCCAGCGTGCTTGCGCTCGAAGAAGCCTTGGCCGGAGAGAAGAAAATCTTCCTGGCTACGCAGCACGACGCCTCGATCGACGACCCAGGCCCGGATCAGATCTACGACGTCGGAACGATCGTGTCCATCGTCCAAAGCCTCAAGCTGCCTGACGGCAACATCAAGGTGCTGGTCGAGGGGATCGAGCGTGGCCGCGCAGCGTCGGTCGACTTCGAGGACGGCTTTCTGACCGCGACGGTGCAGTCCGCCGAGTATGACGTTAGCGCCGACACCGAGCTCGAGGCGCTGATCGGCCGAGCCACCTCGCTGTTCGAGCAGTACGCCAAGCAGAGCCAAACGCTCAACTACGAGACGATGATCGCCGCCGTGCGCGTGGACGATCCCAGCAAGCTGGCCGACACGATCGGCGCGCATCTGCAGCTCACCATTCCGGAGAAACAGGACCTGCTCGAAATCTTTGACCCCGTCGAACGCCTTGCCCGAGTAGCAGACGTTCTCGACATCGAAATCGAGAAGCTTGGTGTCGACCGCACCATCCAGGGACGCGTCAAGCGCCAGATGGAGAAGGCTCAGAAAGAGTACTACCTCAACGAGAAGATCAAGGCGATTCAAAAAGAACTCGGCCGCGGCGAGAAGAGCGAACTCGACGAGCTTCGCAAAAAGATCGAAGACGCCGGAATGAGCGAGGACGCCAAAGAGAAGTCGATGACCGAGCTGCGGCGGCTTGAGAACATGCCGCCGATGTCGGCTGAGTCGACCGTCTCGCGCAACTACATCGATTGGATGCTGGCCGTGCCGTGGAAGAACAAGTCACGCGAGAAGCGCGACCTCGGTTACGCCGCCAACGTGCTGGCCAACGACCACTACGGGCTTGAAAAGATCAAGGAACGCATCCTAGAATTCCTGGCCGTGCGGCGGCTCTCGCGCAACCCCCGCGGTTCGATCCTCTGCTTCGTCGGGCCTCCCGGCGTCGGCAAGACGTCGCTGGGACGTTCGATCGCCAAAGCTACCGGCCGCAAGTTCGTGCGGCTCTCGCTCGGCGGCGTCCGCGACGAGGCCGAGGTCCGCGGCCATCGCCGCACCTACATCGGCGCACTGCCCGGTCAGATCCTACAGATGATGAAGAAGGCCGGGACTGTAAACCCGATCTTCATGCTCGACGAGATCGACAAGATGTCGACTGACTTCCGCGGCGACCCCTCGGCGGCGCTGATGGAGGTTCTCGACCCTGAGCAGAACACCACCTTCCAAGATCACTACCTTGACGTTGAGTACGACCTCAGTAACGTCTTCTTCATTGCGACCGCGAACGTGCTGCATACGCTGCCGCCGGCGTTGCTTGATCGGCTCGAGGTGATCCGCCTCACCGGCTACACCGAGGACGAAAAGATCGAGATCGCCAAGCGTCATCTGATCGACAAGCAGATCAAGAACACCGGTTTGAAGCCCGTCGATCTTACTTTTGACGACGACGGCATCAATGCCATCATCGAGCAGTACACGCGCGAGGCGGGCGTACGCAATCTGGAGCGCGAGATCGGCAACATCTGCCGCAAGGTCGCCCACAAGGTGGTCACAGCTCCTAAGAAGAAGCGGCCCAAAACAGTGGTCACCGCCGAGAACATCAGCGAGTTCCTCAAGGTTCCGAAGTACCGCGATCAGAAGGCGGAAAGGAAGAGCGAGATCGGCGCCGCAGTCGGTCTGGCTTGGACCGAGGTCGGCGGGCAGATCCTGCCGATCGAGGCGACACTGATGGACGGCAAGGGCAATCTCACTCTCACCGGCAAGCTTGGCGACGTCATGCAGGAGTCCGCTCAGGCTGCGATGAGCTACGTGCGATCACGCTCGCAACGGCTCGGACTGCCGAAGGACTTTTATCGTCACCTCGACGTTCACATCCACATTCCCGAAGGCGCTATCCCCAAAGACGGCCCCTCCGCTGGCATAACGCTAACGACGACTCTGGTGAGCGCTCTGACTCGCATTAAGGTGCGCGGCGACGTGGCGATGACCGGTGAGGTCACCTTGCGCGGCAAGGTGCTTCCAATTGGCGGTTTGAAAGAAAAACTGCTGGCGGCGCACCGCAACGGCATCACCGACGCGATTCTTCCGAAGGACAACGAAAAGGATCTTCCTGAGATCCCCGAGAAGATCCGCGAGGAGATGGAGCTGCACTTCGTAGAGAGCATGGACGAAGTATTGGCGATCGCCCTCGTCGAGCCGCTCGAGGATCTTTCCTCTCAAACCGCCTCCTCCGTCGCGGCTAGTACCAAAGAAGCCCAGAAGCTGCCTTACTGACTTTCGCGTGTCCGTAAATTTCGTGTGCAGCGCGAACAGCTCGCGGGACTTCCCGTCCGACGGGCTGCCCGAGATCGCCTTCGCGGGCCGCAGCAACGTCGGCAAGTCGAGCTTGCTGAACACCCTGCTGCTGCGTGGCCGCAAGCGTGAACAGGGCGGTCCGATCGAGCGCAAGCAACTGGCGCGCACCTCCAACACGCCGGGACGCACTCAGGCAGTCAACTTTTTTCGCATCAACGACGAGCTCTACTTCGCCGACCTTCCGGGCTATGGATTCGCCAAGGTTCCCAAGACCGAAATGGTTCGCTGGCGGGTGCTCGTCGATTCTTACCTCGACAGCCGTCAGGCGTTGCGGCTAGTAGTTTTAATCATCGACATTCGCCACGGACCGACCGCGCTGGACCGTCAGATGAAGGAGTGGCTCGAAGATCGCCGGCAGCCATTCCTCATCGTGGCGTCAAAATCGGATAAGCTAAAGAAGTCGCAGCGATCCCGCGCGATTCGATCGATCAAAGAAGAGTTTTACCCGCCCCTGCCCTTCTCATCCGTCAACGGCGAAGGCGTCAGTGAACTTTGGACCGAGATTCGTTCGGCTCTCAATTCTTGATTTCCCTCGCTAGAACGGTCGCAGCATCACTCGGAGGTCACTCATGGCGCCTCAAGGCGAAGACACGCCGGAACTAGAATCCGCAGAACCAGTCAACTCAACGGCCGAGGAATCGGCCCAGGCCCCCAAGGCGGAGGCGGCTGACGCCGAGGCGAAGCCTGCAGTCAAGTCGGATAGCGAGGAGCCGGCTGCTACGCCCAAGCCTAAGCCGAAGCCTAGGGCCAAGAAGGCCGCCAAACGCGCTGCGAAGCCGAAGGTCGTGAAAGCCGAGAAGGCCGAGAAGGCCGAGACAGCGACGGAAAAACCGGACGCCAAGGGCGACGCCGTTCCAGAAGAGACCTCAGCCCCGAAGGCTGAAACCACAACAACGGCGGAGACCGCACCTAAACCTGAGGATGCGCCCGCTGAGGAGCCCGCTCCGAAGGACGAGGCCGCGCAGCAGGCGGCCCCCTCGGGCGACGCCCCAAAACCTGATCGGCAAGAAGACGAGGACCGTCGCGGCTCCAGCGCCGGCAGCGAGCGCGAAGAGCGCCGTAGCCCAGATACCGGCGGCGATGGCGGGGACCGTCGCGACTCTCACGCCGAGGGTGAAGGCCGCAGACAGCGCGGTCCTCGCGGAAACCGGGGCGGCGGCCGTCCTGACCGCGGTCGTCAGGATCGTGGTCGCTCGGAACGCGGAGGCAGACCCGACGGGGGCGGACCCGACGGAAACAGGCGCGAAGGGCGTCGGGCTGACGGGCGCTGGCCCGATGGACGACGCGGGGAAGGCGACCGGCGCGAGGAGCCCCGGCCCGAAGGAGCCGGCCGAGAAGGCGACAGGCTCGAAAGCCAGAAGAGGTTCGTCGACCTTGCTGCGCTGAAAGAGATGAACATCACTGAGCTCAGCGAGCTCGGCATCGAACTCGGCGTAGAAGGCGTCTCAGGGCTCCGCAAACAAGAGCTGATCTTCAAGATCTTGCAAGGTCAAGCAGAGAAAAGCGGCAACATCTTTTCGGAAGGAGTGCTCGAATCGTTGCCCGAGGGCTTCGGCTTCCTGCGGGCTCCGGAATACAACTACCTTCCCGGCCCCGACGACATCTACGTCTCTCCGTCTCAGATTCGCCGTTTCGATATCCGTACCGGCGACAGCGTTTCCGGGCAGGTGCGTTCTCCCAAGGACGGTGAGCGCTACTTCGCGCTAGTCAAGGTCGAGGCGATCAACTTCGAGCCGCCCGAGGCATCCCGGAACAAGATCCTCTTCGACAACCTCACTCCGTACTACCCGGAAGAGCGCTTCAAACTCGAAACGGCTAAGACCAACTTTTCAGGTCGCGTGATGGATCTGATGGTGCCGATCGGCAAGGGACAGCGCGGGCTGATCGTAGCGCCGCCCCGCACCGGCAAGACGATGCTGTTGCAGTCGCTCGCCAATTCGATCACGACCAACCATCCCGATGTAACTCTGATCGTGTTGCTGATCGACGAACGTCCCGAGGAAGTCACCGACATGCGGCGCTCGGTGAAAGGAGAAGTCGTCAGCTCCACCTTCGACGAACCGGCGACGCGCCACGTACAAGTTGCCGAGATGGTGATCGAAAAAGCCAAACGGCTCGTCGAACACAAGCGCGACGTCGTCATCTTGCTGGATTCGATTACACGTCTGGCGCGCGCTTACAACTCGATCTCCCCGCCCTCGGGCAAGATCCTCTCCGGCGGCGTCGACTCCAACGCCTTGCAACGCCCGAAGCGCTTCTTCGGCGCGGCGCGCAACATCGAAGAAGGCGGCTCGCTGACGATCGTCGCTACTGCTCTGATCGAGACCGGCAGCCGTATGGACGACGTCATCTTCGAGGAATTCAAAGGCACCGGCAACATGGAAATCCATCTCGACCGCAAAATGGTCGACAAGCGGGTCTTCCCGGCGATCGACATCAATCGCTCCGGCACGCGCAAGGAAGAATTACTGCTCAGCCAAGAGGAGATGAACCGTGTCTGGGTGCTCCGCAAGGTGCTCAGCCAGATGTCTCCAATTGAGGCCCTTGAACTATTGCTCGGAAAGATGTCCAAGACCAACAGCAACGCTGAGTTCTTGGCTTCGATGACAACCTAGCCAGGGCCAAACGAACTGCGGGTGAAAGCCCGTGGTTCAGCCTGCTTTTCTTAGTTCCCGTTAGTTCCTAGGTGGCCGAAACAGCATCAGGCAAGGGTCGCCAGATAGCGACGCCACACCAGCTAGGGGTGGGTGTCCGACGATGCCGGGCTCATAGAAGTAGCGATGAAGCCAGCCGCGCGGCGCGGAGCCGATCTTACGGGGTTGAGCTCACATCAAGCGTCCTCATGGCAGCAGAAATGGCGGTCCATGGCGACCTTGTTGGCGTCCGCCATCTTGGTCGAAAAGCGCCGCATCTCCTCAGCCGGCATCGGCGTAAAGCTCCGCGCAAGGCCTGTGTTCTGCCGAATGTATTCAAGCCTCGGCATGCCGACGACCGCTACAGCGACAGGCAACGAAAGCGAATACCGTAGCAGCGGTTCAATCGACGACTTGCCCGACGCCTGCCCCAGCAGCCCGTCTTGCGCAGTAACCTTCATCGCAATCACACCCAGGTTTTTCCGCTTAGCTACCGGCAGCGCAATTCGCTCGAAGCTGTTCTCGGGGACCGGCGGCAGATTCTTCCCCTCGGTGCTACGCCCTTGCAGCGCCGCATTCAACGCCATTTGCGTGCAATCGAAGTCGTGGCGTTCGAGCGCCGTCTTGAGCGTTTCCGGAAACGTGTGGCTGGTAACCCCGATGAATCGGCAAGCCTTCTCGTCACGCAATTTGAGCAGCAGTTTAAGGAGGCCTTTTTCAGCGGCAGCCAGATCGTCGTCGCCCCACAGGTTGTGGATATGGATCAGGTCGATTTGGTCAGTGTTGAGGCGCTTGAAGCTCCGCTCGACCCGTCGGGCAGCCTCGTCGTACTCGCGAACGCGCACTTTCGTCGCGAGGAAAACCTCCTTGCGGCGCGTCTTCATCACCTCGCCTACCCAGGTCTCACTTACGCCGTCCCCGTAGGCTTGCGCTGTGTCGAGGTAGGTGATGCCTGAGTCGATCGCCAGGTTGACGGCCTCGACGCCTTTCGCCTGATCACCGTAGGCGAGCAGGCGGCTGCCGCAGCCGAGGGCAAGAATTGAGGGTTTCTCGCCGGTGCGGCCAAGCGTGCGCGTCGGGAGCTTCGCCGTGGCGGCTTGCGCCCCCGCGGCGCTCGCGGCGGCTGCCGAGCCGATGAAGGTTCTACGTGTGATTTCGCTGGACATACCGACCGTTACTTTGGCGAATTCGGACTAGATTGTCAAACTCAAGCAGGTCGGGCCGGCTGCGGTGGAAAGTTCTAGATACGGGCGTCCGTTCGCTCACAGAATCTGTGACGATACTAAGCCTTCCAACCCGTCTCCCGAGTACTCGCAATCTGGAAAGAAGAGACGATAGCGATCCTCCGCGGCATGCCCGTGTTGAATGACTCGCACCCGAGGCGGCTTTTCGCCACGCCACCTGCCACGGTACGCCCGGATCAAAAGGGACCGTATCGCGATGTCTTCCGTTGGAAGCGAATAGCCGATCAAGATCCATTCGTCGGCGGTTCTCAGGTCTTCTAGAGCGGATCGCCAGATCGTCAGGAGGTTGCTGTCGTCGACGTTGCGAACGAACGACGGAGCCACCATCACGGCTTTCAAGGGGCCGTATCCACAGTGACATGAATTCAGTTCATCGACCTTCTCGCGAAACGCCTGGAACTCAATTGTCCCCTTCGGGTTGAAATAGACGTGGCCGCAGACTTGACAGGAAAGCCAGTTCATCGAGCCATGGAGCTTGTGAACTGAAAACTGGGGCTGTTGCGGCCGGTGTCGAACGCGACCAGTAGTAGCTTCTCGCCAGCTAAAACCTAGGTCCAGCAGTTTATGGATCCCGTCGCCCCCTTGCTGTTCGGAGAATCCGAGCCTTCGATAGATCTCCATCTCAACGGCGATGTCGTAGTTCGTGGAAACAATCGCACAGTGCTCGCCTCCGTTCGCGGTACGCTGCATCAATCCATCAACGAGTCCGCTCAACACTGCGGGGATGGACGTTGCTTCTCGGTGTCGATAGGGCCACTTCAATACTCTAAATATGGCCCGTTCGAGGAGCCGCCTCATCTGCCTCATCTGAAAATCAGTCGTTTTGCCGCTAGGCACATGCCGGGATACCAACATCTGATCGATGAGAGATAGGACGTCGGTGATCATCGGTGGCACGGCGTCCGGGTGATCCAGACCCGGCATGAGATCGAGAAGAAAGCTGTGGAGATCCTTCTCGGGCCCTCTTGGAGCGGATCTGCGAGGACCGAAAAGGCTGTTGGACTTGAGGCCGGCGAGAATCGCCGGGAGGATCTCGCCTGTTAGCGGGAACCCTAGAGGCTTCGATGCGCCCGCGCCGAGGAATAGCGCGACGTGTTTTCGCTCCGCCATTGTTAAGCGATCACGCCCTCAGCGGCGAGATCTTCGACACGGGCTGCTAACCATGCCAGCCGAGCTTTGCAGAGATCTCGACGTTGCGCACGTGTTTGTCTTGGAGACGCTTGTCGAGGAGGCCGGCCGCGACCGAGCCGCCACCGGGCTCGGACTGCCGCATGATGTCTTTGAGGCTCACGTTGCGGCTCGACGCGCAGCAGCGTTTCCACGTCACCTTACCATAGCCCCAACGGGCCTTTCACGCCGGTCCCGTGTGGCGGTCCTGGCGCGCCGACTTGATCAAGCGGCGCTTAGCTTCCGCCCAATCGATCGCAAGCCGATGCCAGGCGGGTCCAGCTACGCGTCACAAGACAGCCTCGCATTGACGTTCGGCATGGGCAACGCGAGGTTGGGCCAGGTCGACATACTCTGGCCCGGCGGCGTACGCAATCGACTCTACCGTATGAAGCGTTTCGAAGACCTCGTGATTCCGGAGATCCCGTGCAGTATCACCGGATCGTGGAGAAACCAAGGGCGGTTCGTTCGTTGTGTGACGAAGTCGCTCCGAGATCTGAGGAAGGCCGGCGTTGTCGACGCGAGGCAGGCTGTGCGACGCCTTTTGAGCTCAATCCGCGCTTACAAGGGAGCACTAGCTCGGATCGCCGTGTAGTCCATGCTTCCCGAACGCATGTTTCCACCTGGGGCCAATCGAGGCCTCGGCGCCTACGGGTCATACTGACCCCGATTGCAGCCGCCGCAACGTGCCGATTTGGCCCCCTCTGCTAGCTTAGAAACAGGACGAGCAGCGTCCTCGAAGCGAGCGTTGGAGCGGCGCGCATAGCCGTGGTGTGTCTAGCCGCCATGCTTTACTCTCCTGAACAACTGCCTCCCTTGACCGATGTCGACGACAGGGATGGTCTTGAAGCAGCTCTCGATATAGCTCCACACCAAAGGGTGCGTATTGCGGAACCGCAACTCGTCACGTCCGTCCAAGGCGACATCGTCGATCAAGGCCCAGCGAACGGGCTTGCTCTCGAGATCCTGAATGATCTGCTTCTGTGCGGCGTCCGCCTCGGGATAGACCAAAAAGTCGCTCCGGACCGGCGTCTCTCTCTTGAGTACGGGATAGAGCGTGGCTGTCATCGGAGCTATGAAAATTGAATCCTCGGCCGGAACAAGTTGGTCGACGCGCAGCCTCAGGCTATCGAGCATCCTCGCAAGTCCCTGGTCAAGCTGAAGCTTTTCGCCATGCAGCTCATACTCGACCAAGTTTGACCGCCTATTCAACTTGCTCATAAGAGGCAGAGTGCCCCTCAGCGTGAAAAAAGCGGCACAGATGAGAGCGCCGAAGCCAGCCGCCGTTGCGATCGGCTGTGACGCCGCGAAAACCACCGACAGCGCCGCGAGAAGGAACGGCTGCATCGCTTGACATAAATGCGGCAGATCAGCGCGGCTGAAGGCATGGTGCATGTAGACGGTTCCAATAACTGCTGATGCCGTAAGCAGCGGCTGCTCGCCGGGCGAGCCGGCCAACAGCACCCAGGCGACTACTACAACGTAAAAGAAGGGCAGAAATAAGAAATGAATGCCAAGAAAGAAACGGGACAAACGATCAAGGAGCCGACCATGGACTTGTTGGGCCCGCCAGGGCCAGGGCGCCGGCAATCCAAGGTTCGTGGTCCCCCGGTGCATCACGCTCAGCACCTTCGCGCTCCAGAAACTTCGAAGCATCCCGGGAATCGCGAGCCACATGGCAAACATGGGAGAGTATCCGAGAACCGCGCCGGCGAGCCACATGCCGACACGTGATCCGACATCTTCAAACCCCTGCTCGATTGATATTAATGGAAACAGCAATCCGTACGACACAATGCCGTATAGGCCATGATTGATCCCCATGAAGGTGGATATGCCGACAAATAGTCCGCTCAAGAAACAGTTTGTGAGAGACGGACTTTCGATTAACCGAACCGCCATAAACACAGCGAGAAGGGTTACCGAGTGCTCAAAGTATTTGTGCCTGGGATGCATCCACCAAGTCACTAGGATCCCGGCCAGCGTGAGCAGCCAGAAACTCTCAATGGCCCGGCTTGCCGCCAGAAGGCCGGCCCAGAGGCCGAAGAACTGGAATACGGCCGCGGCTCGGCGAACCCCCAAGACGCCGAGTCCGAAAAGCTTCGACCAAGCGAAGCTCCAGTAATATCGACCGGGATCGTACGCTCGAAAATCTCGTATTGGGATTTTGCCCTGCGCGACCCGCAGCGTGCCGTTCCAGAGGTAACCCTCGTCAGCCAGATCGAGCCCTATGTTCCCCTGTAGGGCGAAGGAGAGGCTCACTAGTGCAAAGGCTATGCCAAACTCTGCCATCAAATCGCATTTCGAATTCCAGGGCCTATCGAGGGCGGGGCTCGTCAGCGCCTGGTGGACGGAAGGCGCTCCCATGAGATACGCTCAGGGAGCAATTTGAGCTGCGGCGGGTCGCTAGACACTCCGCCATGATATCGCCTTTCCGATTGAAACGCTTACGTCTGCTTCCATGCTTTCCCCGTTGTCGCCCGCCACGATCGAACGACATAACCGCTATCAGCGCGACTACTACGAATCGCGCCAAAAACGGACGATGCTGCGGACTGACTCATTCTACGTCCGCGACAAGATTTCGTGGATGGTCCACTATGCCGCTCTCGACCGTGGTCATGAAGTCCTCGAAGTCGGCGCCGGGCTCGGCAAGTTCAGCATTCCACTGCTGCGACAGGGGTACGGGCTCACTTGCCTCGACCTTTCGCCAGTCATGCTCGCCGACCTTCGCGGCGCCGCTCCAGCCGGCGCGCGCCTTGACACAATCGCGGCCGATATTCTCGACGTCGCCGATGTCACCGATCGACGATTCGACCGAGTGATTGGCTTCTTCGTTTTGCACCACCTTGTCGACCTTGACCGGACTTTCCAGACCGTGGCGGCGGTCCTGAAACCCGGGGGGATAGCGACCTTTCTCGAGCCGGCGGCAAGTAACCCGCTGTACTACCTGCAGATTACCTTCACACCAGGAATGACCTGGCGGGCGGAGCGAGGCCTGCTGATGATGCGGGCCGGCAAGGTCCAGCCGGCGATGCCTCAGGCTGGACTGGTTGACCTGGAATCGACCTCGTTCGGATTGTTACCGCCATTCGCAGCAAACACACGAATCGGTCAGGCTATCGAAGAGCGGATTGGCCACTCTCTTGCTGCACGGCCGGCCGCGGCTTTTCGACTCTTCCGGGGGCGTCGCCAAGGGTGAGTGAGTTTCCGGTCTTGCGTTGTCCCGATTGCGGCGCCGCTTTCTCCTCGACTACGTGTCGCTGCGGTCGCCGCATCGATCGACACGGAGCGGTATTGGCCGCAGTCGCGCCCGACTATGAGCCGGTAGGGTTCAGTCACGAACGCGGGCAAGCTCTCATCGAGATCGATGAACGTCACTTTTGGTTTGGGCCGCGCGAGAGGCTTGTCTCGCGGATCATCAGTAGGCTTGTGCCGGACCGTGTCACCGCAGCCATCGAGCTTGGTTGCGGGTCGGGGCGGATGCTGAAAACGCTCGCTAAGTATGCCGATGAAGTCGTCGGCATCGACGGGCACGCCGCTCTGCTTGAGCGTGCGGCCGACCGCGCTCATGGCGCGACTCTGATCCATAGCGACGTCGCCAAGACGCCCCTTGAATCGCATCAGTTCGAACTACTGATGGCTCTAGACGTCCTCGAACACGTCGAACCTGCCGCCTTTCTCTCGGAGGCGCTCCGCCTATCCAAGCCGAGGGGCACCCTGGTCCTATCGGTTCCAGCCTTCGACTTCTTGTGGAGCGAAGCTGATGCGACCGCCGGTCATCGCTGCCGCTATACGCCGGCCACGCTCCGAAGCGAGCTTCGGGCGAATGGTTGGACGCCAATCGGTCACACTTTCTATCAAACCTTGCTGTTCCCTTTGATGATTCTCACGCGGAGGGTCGCTCCCCGTCGACTTCGGAACGCCGAGCGCTGCCCTCCGAAGTTGATCGCCGGCCTGCTCGGGCGCGTTAACTCCTTCGAAGTCGAGCTATCCTCGCGGTGGGCGATGCCGTTCGGATCGAGTCTGATTGCGTGGGCCCGGAACTGACAATGCTCGACTTGGTTTATTTCGAGCATCGCGCCGAGAGCATCCGTCAGGCGAAAACCGCCGGTATTAGAACCTTTATCATCGATTGGGAACGGGTTGGAAAGGAGCGTCGTCAAGAGTCCGCCGCCACCGAAATTGACCCTGGCAATCTCGATGACCTAGTGGTCGCTGCTGTCGCGGCGGGCCGGAAGCACGTGCAGTGCCGCCTAAACCAACTCGGCGACTGGACGGAGCGGGAGGTCGAGGAGGCGATCCACGCGGGCGCTGGTTGCCTCATGCTTCCGATGGTGCGCTCGCCGGCGGAAGTCGAACGTTTCTTGAAACTCATTGACGGACGTTGTTCGGCCGGAATCCTAGTTGAAACGGTGGCTGCAGTTGAAGCGGCACGCGACCTCGCGTCGTTCTCTCTCGAGAGAATCTATGTGGGCCTCAATGACCTGGCGATCGAACGACGTTCCGTCGACATTTTTGACGCGATCGTTGACGGAACCGTGGAGCGTCTGCGCGAAGTATTCTCACAACGGCAATTCGGCTTTGGCGGAGTCACTGTTGTTGACGGCGGGCGCCCGATACCCTGCGCGTTGCTGTTGGCGGAAATGGAGCGTCTCGGCGCAACGTTTAGCTTCTGCCGGCGATCGTTCAAGCGGGATATCGAGAGTCGAGACATGGCGTTGGAAGTCGAACGAATCCGCACCCTGTGGACCCGGCTTGAAGCTCGAAGCTACAAGGAGCAGCAGGCCGACCAACGGATGTTCATTGAGCAATTGGACGCCCGACGCTGCCCCGCACCTAGATGGTGACGCCTGACTCCAATCAGTTTGGCGGATCTCGCTGGTTGATCACGGGTGGAACGGGGTTTCTTGTCGCCAACTTGGCTCGTAGTGAGATTCTCCAGGAGGCCGAAGTTCATCTCACGATCCGCGATTCGACCGCCTGGCGGCTGGCGGGCCTCGATGAGCGGATCCACCTGCACGTGCTCGATCTTCGCGACGAGTCCGCTGTTGCCAATCTGTTCAAGGAAGTGCGGCCCGACTTTGTAGTCAACGGCGCGACCAGGCGCCCGCGCACCGGAGACGACCGCCGCGCGGCCATCATGAGCAACATGCTTGCGGTCAACAACCTGATCGATGCCGCACTAGCTCATCCGCCGCTTCGGGTGATCCACCTCGGAAGCTCGCTCGAGTACGGTCACCGCAGCGTACCGCTGCGCGAAGACATGGAACTCTTGCCCAACACCATCCATGGCGTGGCCAAGGCGGCGACGAGTCTCCTGCTCCGCCAGGCCGCCTGGGCGGACGAGCTGCCCGTCGTGATCCTTCGAGGCTTCCATGTATACGGGCCCTGGGAGCAGCCCGACCGACTACTGTCGACCGCGATTCGGGCGATTCGCGACGATCTGCCTGTGAAGCTGACCGAGCCGGGGTTCGTACGCGATCTCATTTTCGTCGACGATGTCATCGAGACCATTCTGCTCACAGCGGCTACTGAGCTTGAGCCTGGTGAGGCCATCAATATCGGCAGCGGCATTGAGACGTCTAATGAGGAGCTTACTCGGGCCGTTGGAGAGGCGATGGGAAAGGAGCCTACAATCCATGTCGGTGCTTTCCCTGCGCGGCCGACGGATAGCCGACGCTGGGTCGCCGACATCAGCCGAGCCCGAGAACGTCTAGGGTGGACGGCGACAACGTCGCTCGCCCGCGGCCTTGACTGCACGGTAGACTGGGTCATCAAACATGACTCCAAGTAGCGGCCGATGCGACGTTGACACGGCGGTCATCGTGCCCGTGTATCGCAATCGCGAGACGGTTGAGGAACTTGTCGCCCGTCTCCACGACGCCCTCGACGCTCGGCGGATCTCCCATCGAATTGTGCTCGTAGACGACGCTTGTCCGGAAGGGTCGGGCGCAATGCTCGATCGGCTGGCGTTGAGCGATGACCGCATCGTCGTCCTCCACCTCGAGACCAATGGCGGCCAACACCGTGCGGTCCTAGCCGGTCTTGCATGGGCGGCCTCCGAGTGGATTGTCGTCATGGACGCCGACCTTCAGGACTCGCCGGAACAGACGCCGAAACTTCTGGAAACCGCGCGGGAGGATGCAGCCATCGTCTTTGCCGGCCGTCGCGGGCGCTATGAGTCTGCCGGGCGACTCTTCACCTCTTTCATCTACCGCCTACTCCTGCCGCTCATTGCGGGGGTGCCGAGGGACTCCGGAATGTTTTTTGCGGCACCGTACCGGGTCGCTCCGATTCTGCTCGCCATGGAGGCGCCGTCGCCTCACATCGTAGTTATGCTGGGGTTCACGGGAGTCCAAGCGCGCTCCATTCCAGTGCACCGCTCGCGGCGACTGCTGGGCGAGTCTTCGTACAGCGGCTCCCTGCGTCTCAGGAGCGCCCTCGCGGCGTTTCGGACCGGGCTTCGACTTCGGGCGAGTGCGAAGAGTTCTCGCGTCTTCGCCAACCGCCCACAATGAAGGTGCGTCTACGCAATTGAAAACACTCGGCATCGGTATGGATGGCGCGCGATGGGGCGCGCGTATGCATCACGCGAGCTTCGAGCCTGACGATTCGCTTTGAAGATGGTTCGCGCGCCACGGTGCTCGTGAATGATACCGGGCTCGGCGGATTGAACACGCGCGTGACCGCCTTGATGACCGACGGGGTCATTAAGGCCAACATGACCGCGAACAATGCCATTGAAACCTACGCGCCGGAAGCGGCGACCTTCAACGACGAATGTTTCACGGAAAAGCAGGAAACCAAGGCCGGGTGGAACCGCCCGAGTTGCGATGAAGACTGGTTCCGAGGATTCGAGCAAGAGATGGAGGATTTGGTGCACGCCATCCGAGACGGGCGTGACGCCCGCGCGGGCATCGATCTTGCCGTGGATTGCGTCAATGTGTTCTGTTCCGCCTATCTGTCCGTGGAGGAAGGCCGGACCGTGAGCCTGGAATAACTGCCTGAGACAGGAGGCCTTGCGTGAAAGTCAAGGCTTCCCGAACTCCCCTTCTTCCCTCGACTGTCGGCGAACCTTGTTGGTCCGAAAAGGGCTCCGTCCCCTTTGGACCCCTTTGGACCTTGAGCTAGCGATATCGCGGCTCGTTGCCAAGAATTGCGATGTGGCGCAGCATGTACGGCAACAAGAGCCGGTTCGTTATGTACTGCTCGACCAGCTGTTCTGGTCCTGTCTATTAGCGATAGAACGGCTGGGTCTCGAGCCAGCGGGGTCCATACTGCAGTTCGGGTCGGCCCAATTCGAGGGCGCCCAGGTCGGGGGCGTCGCCCGCGAATCCGTCGTTGACCGTCGGGATGCGATCTCCAGCGTCCACCGCCTTGCTGCCTGCCTTGAGGCGGAAGTTCAGGTCCATCGCATGATAGACATGGTGGCGCTTGGCCGGGTCGGGCGGCGTCATCTCCTCGAAGATATCGAAGTCGACTTCGACTCCGTGCTGTTCCTGGCCGGTTGCGTCTCGGAACTCTTCGAGCGTTGAAAAGGCCTGTCCGCCGCTCGGCGCCACCCAGCGATACTGCTCGGCAACTCCCGGGTTGGGCCGGTAGCCGTTGTAGTCCGAGCTGTAGGTTTCTGTTGCGTTCACCCATCGCATGACTCCTTGATCCGAGTTGCGGCCGAGGAATAGGTTGTTGCGATAGTGCATGTTCGAGGCTGCACCCCCATTCTGTTCTCCGATCAGCGTGTTGTGCCACATGAAGAGGCCGGTGGGGTTAGCGTTGATCTTGAAGGCGTTGCCGGCGTTGTAAGAGATGTTGCGGATAAAGTAGACCGGGCCGCCAAAGACCGGCTGTGAGCTGTAGCCCGAGTGGGCTGCGTTCACACCCCGGTTGTTGTAGACGCGGATGTTGTGTACGCCGCCGTCAGTCTCCAGGTAGTCGTCACCGGACATGTGGATGTCGTTGCCGTAGATATCGATCGAAGAGGCGCGCCGGTCGGGATCCTGTTCGGGTGTGCCATAGGTTGAAATGCCGATCCCGTCGTGGAAGTACGCGATCGAATTGTGCGCGATCACGTGGCCAGGGCCATAGATCTTGATGGCATAGTAGCTCCGCATTTCGTGGGAACCGTAGGGGCCGACTCTGGGAGACCATTGCCTGAATTGACGGCTCCAGCCCACCAGGAGGTTGCGCTGCTCGGGGCGGCCGAGAAAGATGTTGTCGGCGATGTAAAAGTCACTCGAGCCGGCGTACTCGGTCCAGACTCCGAAGCCGATGTTCTCGAAGCGACAGTTCTTGACGGTAAGTCCTACTGCGCCCAGCACCTCTTTCATGCCCGCGAAGATCGCGACGTCCGTATTGCGGAAAGTGAGCCCGTCAAAGATATGATGTTCCGATGCCATCACGTCGAACAGACGATGATTGCCCGCGCCGTCGATGACAACGTCGCCGTCACCGGCCGCCTTAATGGTGATGGGCTTCTCCGCTGTGCCCTTTAGGGTCAGCCACATGATCCCGTCGAACGGCGTCACCATGCGGTCCACGTAGTCGAGACGTTCGTTCCGGTAGAGGCCAGCATGCATGAGGATGGTGTCGCCAGGTTGGGCGCGATGCTCCCACACGACGCTCCAGTCGCCGAGTCCAGCGCCGTAGTAGGCCTCCAGCAGACTGGGGAAAGCCGGTTCCTCCCGCTCGCCCTCGTAATAGGGCGGATAGACGTGAAGGGTTCGGCCGCCAGCGTAGGGTTGCGGCTCGGTACGCGTAGTGACTCGCACGGTATGGGCGGTTTGCCCCGAGGCGCCGTCAGGATCGGTCAACTCGAAGCGGGCCTCATACTCCGTGCCGGGTTCGAGGTTGAGGATGCTGCCCGCGAAACCGTCAGGAACGATATAGGAGAGCCCCTCGCGGTCGCGGAAGATGCGCTCGCCGCCGACGCGCAGCAGGGGCAACGCCTCGCCCCAGGTGGACTCGTCGGTACGGCGGAATTCGACCGAGACGGAAGCGTTGCGATTAGCGTCGCCCGTGATCGACCACTCGAAACCGAGGTTCTCCAGCGTGGGGTGTTCAACCGTGAACTGGCCGGCTTCCGTGCCGTTCTGGGCTTGGGCAGACGCGGCCAGGAGTAGAAGCAGGGCCGGTAGAAAGAAGTTCATGCTCCGGGCGATCGACCCTGCCGGCGAGGCGGCAAGCGCAACGCCGCTCATAGCGGAGCGGCTGGTCATATTCTGCATCTGGTCTCTCCTATCATGCGTACTACAGCAGTCAAGTGTCTCGAGCAGCTTGATCAACTACGACCGGACGAATCTACTCGAGATACGGAAGTTCATTGCTGGAAGGAGCACATGGCAGAAGCTCGCCCGGCTAAAGGGGACCCTATCCTCCTTCTCTGCTTCTTTGCCATTCTCTCAACGATACTCACGATTCCTACCTTTCCCTCTTATCTCTCGCTGGTCCCTCCATCGCAGACCCCGCCCACTACTCGATGCGAACGTTCGAAAACACGGCCGTCTCAACCTCCTCGGCGTTGTGGGCGGAAATTTCTAGCCCGACATGCACAGGATCCGATAACGCGACGAGCTTCATGGCGACGACGGTCGACTCGTCGCCGGGTGCGCCCATCGACATGGTGAAGCGATCCCCGAACCGTTTGAGCCGCAACCGGCTCTGCGGCTGCGGCTGAGCCGGCGAAAAGAAGAACGGCGCAAGCTAAAGGAAACACGCCTAGAGCATAGCGAAAACCGGCGTCTCTCCCCCGCTGACTCGCGGACCGGAGATCTGGGGGAAGTCGGTTTCCGGGAGAGCGGTGCGTGCTGGGGACGGTCCACACGAGGGTTCCGGCAGAAATGCGGAGTCCGAGCAGCATGGGACAGTCCCCGCAGGTCGCAGCGGTTGGAGGTGGAAGAAGCCCGCGAGCGAACACCTCGCGGCAACGTCGCAGCGATGGCGCCGCGCTACCAGAGCCAGCGATAGCTTGCTAGGCTGAGACGTTACGTCGGGCCCAGACGCGGTCCGCATAGCGTAGATTTCTTCATGCGATCAATCACCCGACTCCAGTTTGGTTTCGTCCTCCGCATCAGCATCTTGCTTCTGGTCGCCGGCGCCGGACTCGACGCAAAACCGACTCTGCTCTTCGTCTTCCCGGCGGAGTCCCCTCAGGGTGAAGTCTATGACTCGAAGACCCTCGCCCTGATCGCGCGGCCTGAGATCGCTCTTGGCTCCCGGGTCGCTTTTGGACTGTCCGGAGCGAACCCTAGCGCCTCGTTCGCCAAGTTTTACGTGGTCGGCTCCGATTCGGTCGCCGTGCTGAACGAAGATTTCTCGCTTCGCACGACACTGTTTCTCCCTGAGACGCTGGCCGGCGGCGTTGACGCGGCGGCGCTCTCGCCCGATTCCAAGAGACTCCTCATCGCGGCCGGCCAGAACGTCTACGTGTTCAGCGCCGAAACCGACAAGCTGCTCGTAGCCGTGAGTCCCGGTTTCGCGCTCGGACGTCTCGCGGTGTCCGCCGACTCGCAGCGCGCCTACGTCGCGTCCGCAGCCGGCGACCTCCTCCGAATGCTTGACCTGGAAAGCCTAGAATTCTCGCCGGGAGCCTTCCGTCCTCCGGAGCCGTTGCTCTCCTTTGCGGCCTCTCCGGACGGCTCGCGTACCTTCGCTTCCTCGGAGAACGCGTTCTACGATCTATCGAGAATCACTCTGTCTATGATGACGGCGGCCCTGCCGGCGTCCCAGTTCGCCGCCCTGCCGCCTGAGCAGCGCACGCTCGTGCTTTCGGCCCAGGGAGGCTTCGTTCTGCGGCGGGCGGGCGGCGTTGCCTCCGGCAGCTTAGCCGCCGGCTCGGAGATTCGCGGCCTCTTCGAATTCGACAACCCGTCGGCGGCTTCGGCGGTGACTCCTGACGGATCGCGGATCTTTGTCTCGGAGCCTGGACAGCCTCGCCTGTCCGTGCTCGATTCGAGCTCAACCTCTTCTGCCGAGATCGAGCTACTTCAGCCGGCTGCGTACTTGTCTGTCGTAGCGCCCCAGGCAGTTGCGGCCAAGCTTCAGCCGCCGCGCGTGGAGCAGGACGACAGTCTGATCGTGAAGATTTCGGGTGACGGACCCCAAGACGCCGACTCGACTTTTGAGCTCATCGTCTCCGGGCCAAGCGGCGGAGTCCCGCTTACCATCACGCCGTCATCGGCGGTTGTCACTTGCGATCCAGCCATTCTGAGCCTGGAGACGACCATCACCTGCATGGCCGGAAGCGTCGAGCAAGTGACTCCTGTGACCATCACGGTCGCGGCCGTTGGCCTAGGACAAGTCGTTTTTAGCATCTCGATCGTCCCGCCGCTGGCGGACGGTCTTACCAAGGTGTCCGGGGACGGCGAGAGCGCGGGCTCGAATTCGTCGATCGACTTTGAAGTCTTGTACCGCACCGGGGGGCAGCCGGCCGCCGATGCGGAGCTCACGCTCTCAGACAGCGAAGGCGACGCCGAGCTCGATTGCCCCTCCACGGTCACTACCGACTCCCAGGGCGTCGCCGCCTTCTCGTGCGACACCGGGACAATCGAGACGACGCACGAGGCCGCGATCGTTGTGACGGTGGGCACGTTCTCCGTCACCTTCGACATCGTGCTGCTCGGCGACTCGGGCGGTCCCGACGAACTCATCAAGATTTCCGCGGACTCTATCGCAGTCACAGAGCAAACCCAGTTCAACCTTGTCGTCGAGTCCCGGGTGGACGGCCTACCTGAGGAAGGCGTACAACTGTCGGTCGTCCCCGACGACGCCCTCGTTACCTGCCCCTCCACTGTGGTCACCGGGAGTAACGGCCGTGCGACTATCCTTTGTTCCGCCGATCGCACCACTACTAGCCGTTTGGTCCAAGTCGTCGTCACAGACGGCGTGCTTTCAGTGAACTTCACGGTCAACGTAATACCGGAGGCCCCTACCGGCGGCGAAGGCCTGGTCAAGATCGGCGGCGACAATCAAATCGTCCCTCGCAACACGATCTTCCCTCTCGATCTCGCCGTCAAGGCGACTCTCGACGGAGCGCCCCAACCTTCTATCAGCCTCAACGTGCTCCCGAATTCCAATGCCGTCTTTTGCCCCTCGATCGTCGTGACGAACGTCCTTGGCGAAGTGCGTTTCAAATGCAGTACCGCCAACGTGTCTTCACAGACCGAGGTGGAGATCGAAGTAACCGATGGTACGCGCACTCTGGTCGGCGGCCCTTTTCATCTGACCATCACAACTACTGACGTGGGGACGGCCGACGGACTGCTTTTGCTCAGCCCAGCCACGATCACCGCTAAGCGCAGCAGCACGGTCGTCGACGCCATCCGCGTCAGAACTGTCGACGAGGACGTTCTCCCGGTTTCGGGGGCCGTTGTCTTCTTCAGCTCGCCGAACTCCGAAGTGACCATGAATCCGGCGATAGCGTCCAGCAACGCCTCCGGGATAGCGACGACTTCGGTCACCCTCGGTTGCCCGAATCGAGCGGGAACGATCGACGCGGGCTTGACAGCGGGCGGTTCGGAGGTGATGGTTCGATTCGAGCCGCTGCCGGGCGACACGACGATCATGCAGAAGATTCGCGGCGACAACCAATCGGGCGCCCCCGGCGAACTACTCACCGCGAACGCGCTCGTCGTTCAACTCACCGACGAATGCCGGCAGCCGTCCACAGGAGAGGTCGTGGCGTGGTCCGTTCAGCCTCCCGGCGCGGCGACACTTCAGAACGTCGTCAACACTACCGACGGCCAGGGACGTTCGTCGGCGCTGGTCAAGCTCGGCAACATCGCCGGGCCCTTCACTGTTACGGCAACCTCCGGATCTCTGGAGGCGGTCTTTGACCTAACCGTCATCAACGTCGCGGCTCAGTTGATTGCCGAATCCGGCGGCGGGCAGATCGTACCCGCGCTAGGCCCCGCGCCGCAGCCTCTCGTGGCCCGCGTCCTCACCGACACAGGAACCGGCGTCGCTGGCATCGATGTCGCCTTCAGCGTCGTCTCGGGCGGCGGCACGATATCAGCGGGCAGCGTCGCGACTGGCGCGGACGGAAGAGCGTCGGTCAGCTACACAGCGGGCTCGTCGCTCGGTCAGGTCTTGGTGAGAGCTTCGGCGGCCGAGAAGAACGTGACGTTCAACCTAACCGTGGTCGGCCGCGCCCCGAACGTTCCGCTCGCCGGCTTCGTGAACGGCGCCAGCTTTCGGCCCGGCTGGACGCCGGGTGCAGCCGGCAGCATTTTTGGTCAGGGCATCACGGAAGGAATCGACGGCGTCGTGCTGGCGCCGGCCGATATTGGCGCGGCGCTCAAGGACGGAACCAAGGAGCAGTCGTCGGGCGTCTTCCCAACGGAGTTCCGAGGCGTGAGCGTCCTCGTGAACGGCGTTCCCGCGCCCATCTTCGCGCTTGCCAACGTCACCGGGCAAGAGCAGATCAACATTCAAGTGCCGACGGAAGCCCTCGGAGCCTCGACCGCGACGGTTGTAATCACGAATAACGGCTCCTCGACCACAGTGCAGGGCGTCCCGCTCGCCGCCGTACGGCCGGAAATCTTTCAGAACGGAGGCTTCGCCGCCGCCCTTCACGTAGACTTCAGCGCCGTCACCGCGAGCAATCCGGCTCGTCCCGGCGAGATCATCCAGCTCTTCTTGACATCATTGGGCCTCACGAATCCGCCTGTCGGCACCAACCAAGTCGGACCCGTTCCACTGGCCGAGGCAGTCAACCGGCCCACTGTGGGCCTCGATAATGCCGGCGTCCCGAGCACGCCGGGCTTCGCGGCTCCTGGGTTGGTGTCCGTCTACCAGATCAACTTTACCGTGCCGCAGAACGCTCAGCCTGGGAATCGAGAGCTTAACGTGGTGGCTGCCGGAGTGAGTAGCCAGCGCGTGCTTTTGCCGGTGGGCCAGTAGTCTCACAACAAGAGAAAGCAACCATCGAGACCCGCATCGACTACGACGGCGAAGAAGGCGTGATCATCGCGGTCGGCCGCATGACCGCTTAGCTGGCGAAACCTTCAAACTCTAACGTTTCCAGGGAGTCTCTGGACAGCTTCCTGCGCTAGAGCCCCGACGGAAAGCGGTGCTCGAATCGGCCGTTGAGCGCGCCCTCGATGCTCATCGTCAATGCCATCTTTTCCGGAGCATCGTACAGCGCAAAGACTCCCCGCGCGAATTCATACTCTTCAGGCATACGGCCATAGAAGGTGACTCGCCGCGGAGCCGCCATGGCGGCGGCCTCGGGCAGATCCGTATAGCGCAGAACATTGAGAAAAATCGGACCGTCACGATGCGTTCGAGGAGCATCAATAAGAATCGCCTGGTCGATCTCTTCGTCGAGGACGGCAGCGTAGAGCCCCAGCGCTCCGGAAACGCTCGCTCCGGCAACCACCAGATCGCCTCCCGCCGCCTTCGCGCGCAGGAGCTGTGCGGAGCGAAGCACGTCCCAGAGGCGCATCGAGTCGACCGTCCTACCCACATGCATGGCGTTGCGCTGGATGTCCTTCCACGATTTCTTGGGCCAAGGGACCTCACCCACCCCGCGCGGGAACACCACCATCAGCGGGTTCGTTTTCGAGCCCGCGATCTGACGCAGCACGTCGCGGATCGCCCCCCAGTCGTCCCCGTCCGAGGCGACGTAGAGCAAAGCCGCCCCACCGCCGTCCGTTGAGGCGCGATACAACGCCTGGACGGAGACTCCCGGCTCCGACTCAAACTGCAGCGCCTCAAAGCCGTCGGGAGCCGACAACGCGCCCGACATCGCCTCCACCGCCGCCGACTTCTCGGGGAACGCTCCAAAAACGTGCTGCTTGAGCGTCTCAATCAACTGAACGCGGCGCTGCTTCCATGCTGAGAGCGTGGGATAGCTCTCGGGCTGCGGTTGCCGATTGAAGAACTCATGCACCCGGAAGTTCTGCGAGTCGGCCGGCGGCTCGCCGCCGAACACGGCCAGCTCTTTCGCCGGAACCTCCTCGAAACTAACGTCGATCTCGCGCGCCGGGATCTTCTTAAGGTGCTTGTCAAACCACTTCAAGGCCTCAGCCCGCAAGTAGTCCGAGTCTGTGTGGCCAGTGTCCACGACGACGTTGCGGAAGCTTTGCTCTTTGCCGTAGCCGTCGTAGAGCCGCCGCACAACGCGCTCGAATTCCTCATAGCCGGGCACGGGGAACAGCAGGTCCTTCTTGCCGTGCGCCATCAGTAACGGCCGCGGCACGATCAGCGCTCCTTGGTGCAGCATGTCGTGCAGACGGGAGTTGATGACGAACATGCAATCGCAGTGGCGCTTCTGCGTGTTGTCGGTAACGTTGGCGGCGTAAGTGCTGATGCCCATCACCGGAACGGCGACCTTGAGGCGCTCATCGACCGAAGCCGCGAACCAACTCATCGCCGCCCCTCCGGAGCGCCCAGTAATCCCAAAACGTTCGGCGTCGATCTCGGGACGAGTTTCCAGATAGTCAAGCGCGCGGATTACGTTCCAAACTTCAAGCCCAGCCGGCGTGTAGCCGCGCGAATACCAGTCGTACATCTCGTTGTTGAGAATGCCGTGGTGGAGGCCGAAGGTCTCGGCGATCTGGATCGGATCGATGATCATCGCCGCATAGCCATGCTTGGCCAACGTGTGACCGTGACGCTGATAGGCTGTCTTCGCGCCAAAAGCCGAGTAAGCGTGCCCACAGACGTAAATAACCGTCGGCACGGGGCCGTCGGCGCCGGTCGGAAGATAGAGGCTCGCCGTGGCGTAGACCTTGGGCAGGCTCTCGAATGCGATCTTCTCGATGCGATAGCCGGGACGCTCGACAACGCCTGTTACTTGGACGTTGAGGTGGGTTTTCGCAGGCAGCGGATCGAGCCCGAGCATGTCTAGCATCTCGAGCTTGCGCTCGGGTCTCAGCGCCTCCCACGAAGCGCGCGAACGCATCTCTTCGGCGGCATCGTCCGTGATAAGGCGAGCTTCGGTCTTGAGGTGCTCTATTACCTCGCGTCTGCTCTCGAGCATGCGCTCGTAGGGCGCGGGCTCTTGCTGCCCCACGAGTGTAGCCGGCAGGAAAAGCAGCAACGACAAGGCAATTCGCATGCGGCCACTATAACTCACCGCATCGTGCGAGCCTAGACCGAGGTCAAGGGGGTCCGCGAGGCGATGCCGCCGAAGCAGGCTACGAAGCGTCTCACTGTCGCTGACAGCAGCATCGGCGGGTCGACGACGATGTAGGTCGTCTTCCCCGCTCCGTCGTCTACGTCGCCCGGAGGAACGGCACGTGAGACTTCATGAGGACTTCCAATAGCTTGCCGAATAGTCCGCTGCGCGGAGTGGCGACGTCGCAGCCGATACGACTCAAGCGCCGTGCTAATATGACGCCGAGACCGCTTCGCGCGAGGAAGAAATGGCAAACAACAGACGTGACTTCGTCAAAGCAGCCGCCGGTTTAGGCTTGGCTGCCTCGGCATCGGCCGCCGCCGGATTCGGCGAAATTCCGAAGCGCAAGCTCGGCAGGACCGGCCTGGACGTGACCATTCTCGGTCTGGGAGGAGCCCGCGTCGGTCAGTTGGACGACCACGACCAAGCGATTGAGACCATCCAGCGCTGCCACGATCTTGGCGTCACGTACTTCGACACCGCCGCCGCCGGCGCCTACGGACTGAGCCAGAAACGCTACGGAATCGCGCTAGAAGGCCGAGACCGTACCAAGCTGGTATTCGGGACGAAGACGCGCCACCGGACGCGCGCTCACTCGCAACTGGACCTCAATCAAAGCCTCGCCAATCTCAAGACCGACTACCTCGATCTCTACCAAGTCCACAACGTGATGCATGAAGAGGATTTGGATTTCATCTTCGGACCCAATGGGGTGATGGAGATGATCGAGAAGGCTAAGAAAGAGGGCAAGATTCGGTTCGTCGGCGTCACCGGCCACATGGATCCGCTGGTCCTGAAGAAGGCGTGCGAGATGTACGACTTCGACACCGTACTCATTCCTCTCTCGGTGACCGACGGGGCTCGCCGCGATTTCAGCTTTGAGCACACCACCCTGCCCGTAGCGGTAAAGAAGAGCATGGGCGTGCTGGCAATGAAGACGACCGGCGTCGGCGCCATCGAGGGCCGTAAGATCTCGACGCTTGACGAGATGCTGCGTTATGTATGGTCGCTGCCGGTCTCGACCGCCATCCTAGGTTGCGAGACCACGGCACAGGTTGAAGCGGACGTCAGGATCGCCGCCTCAATGGCGAACTCGAAGATGAGCTCAGCCGAGATGGAGCAACAGCGCTCCAAGTGGGCCAAGGCCGAGTTGGCGCCGCTTGAGCCCTGGAAGGTCGATCAAAGCAACCGGACCGCCGGCCTGCCTCGATACTTGGGCGACTGATCGACTCGTTTCTCGGTCTCGATCCGCCCTGGCCCGATCTCGTCGGTCACCAACGTCCCGGCACGGGGATATCTCCCTCTTGCCCGACTACGAAGAGGCGATCCGCTGAGCGCTCCGTCCATTTGCCGTTTCCATCGAAGTCCAACTGCCATATCCCGTGGGAGAATACACCGATCTTCGTTGAGCCGGTTCCGCCCCAGTCGCCGACGACCGGAACATCGCCCGTCGCTCCCAGCTTGATGTTCCGATCTCCAAGTTTCTTGTCCCACACGCCATTGCCGTCGAAATCGAGTTTCCACACGGGACGGCGGCGACGCGAGTTGTAGACGCCCGCCTTGTCGCTCCCCGAACCGTTCCAATCTCCGACGACGGGCACGTATCGACTACCCCCGAGCGTAATGGAACGGTCAATACTGCCGCCTTCCCACACGCCGTCGCCGTCCCAATCGAGGCTCCACAGCCCGGACTTGTAGATGCCGATCTTGTCGAAACCGGTTCCGTCCCAGTCGCCGACAACCGGTGTACTACTGCTTGTGCCGAAACCGGAGACCAGCCGATCTAGACTCTGGCCGTCCCAGAGACAGTTGCCGTTCCAATCCAACTTCCACTTGCCGCTGCGATACACTCCGATCTGGTCCGAACCGGAGCCGTCCCAGTCTCCGACGATGGGAATGTCTCCGCTCTTGCCGATAGAGCAAAGGCGATCAGCGCCGGGACCATCCCAAACGCCGTTGCCGTTGAAGTCGAGCATCCACACTCCGTCGGCGAAGAGTCCAGCCTTGGTCGTCCCCGAGCCGTTCCAATCCCCGACCACCGGTACAGCGTTCTCCAGGCTGTCCAACTGGAACTCGCGGTCCTCAGGCGGACCTTCCCACGAGCCGTCGTCATTGTTGTCGACCATCCACGTACCCGCACTGAAAACCGCGGCTTTGGAGGAAATCAGGAGCACGCTCTGGACTCGTACACTGACAACGCCGACAGCCGTCGCGCCGGAGCTGTCGCTGGCCTGGATAGTGAAGCTGTCGTCACCCTCAAAGCCGCCGTTGGAAGTGTATGTGAATTCTGGACCCGCCCCTACCAGCGATCCGTTCGAAGGGCTGTCGAGGACTAAGAATGTGATGGGGTCCCCGTCCAGATCGTCTGCTTCCAACGTGAACGGAAGCGCAATGCCCTGCTGAGCCACCAACTCTTGGCCCAGCACCGTAGGCGCGTCGTTTACCGGGTCGACGACGATGCTACAGATTCCCGTGTCGCTCTCTCCGTCGGGATCAGCAACGCGAAACACGAAGCTGTCAGCGCCGTGGAAGTTGTCGTTCGGCGTATAGACAGCGGACGGCAAAGAGCCGGTCAGGGTACCGAAGGAAGGCCCGCTTGCCAGTGAGAAGTTGAGTGGGTCGTTGTCGGGATCCGAGGCGGACAGCTCAAGAACGGCGGGCGTGTCCTCGAGGATCGTCACCGAGTCGTCGCCCGCTGTCGGCGGGCCGTTCACGTCGGTCACGATGATGCTAATCAGGCCCGTGTCGGTTCCCCCATTGTTGTCGCTGACTTCGAAGCTAAAGCTGTCCGGACCGGAATAGCCGTCGGTCGGCGTATAGGTCAGGTTCGGAGCAACTCCCGACAGAGCGCCGTGGGCGGGTTGCGCGACGATGTTGAAGCTCAGAGCATCGCCGTCGGGATCGCTGGCGTTGAGCGTGATCGAAACAGGAACATCTTCCGGCGTGCTCGCGTTCCCATCCTGAGCCTGAGGAGGATCATTCACAGCCGCCACGCTGACGCTTACCGTTCCTGAATCGCTACCGCCTTTTCCGTCGCTGGCGTCGAAGGTAAAACTATCCGGCCCGTGATAGTCGCTCGCGGGAGAATACGTCAAGCTCGGCGCCGTCCCGGTAATCGAGCCGTGCGAAGGCTGGCTGGTGAGCTGGAAGGTCAGTGGGTCGCCGTCTACGTCGCTGGCCTGCAGCAAGATGTTGAGCGGGGTGTCCTCGGACGTTTGAAGGGACTGATCTGGGGCGACGGGGTTGCTATTCGGGATTGACTGAATAGTAACGATGCTTGCGCCGCCTGAAACAGGGATTGCGCCGCTGTCCGGAGCAGAAGCAAGCAAACCGGATAGCGCTAGATTCGCGGAGGCGGCAGTCGTCGTACTAGCGATAGCAAGCTGAACCGATGCGACGACGCCGCTTGAGATCGAATTCTGGTTCAGTCCGAAGACAAGACACGTAGTCCTGCCGCCCGTCCCAGAACACCGCAAACTCTTACCGGCGGCTACCATCTGGGCGCCTGCCTGCGAGCCCACGAAGTCCAGATCCGGCGCCGGGTAGTTCAGATCCCACTGCAAACCTGACACATTGACGCCGCCCCCCAGGACCAAATCCACCGTCACGGTACTTCCCGGAGTCCCCGCGGCCCCACCGAGGCTGAGAGAAGCCATTTGGGACCAAGCCGGAAACGCGAAGAGGCATGCCAGAATCGCCAACCGTACGGAGAAATAACGTTCCGGCGTGAAGAACCTTAATAAGAAACGCGGCATATACAATTACTTTATTTTCCGGGGAAAGATCGGTCTTACTTGATACGTCGAACCTATCAACAACACATTCTCGAAAGCGAATACATTTAAGTTCTACTTTCTCCAGTGTTCTCACCTACCACTGTGTAGGTGAACAGGGGCGTACAACTGACTACGCCGAAATCATTCTGCAACGAGTCACTTCGACGCTCCGGCCCGGTAAACCGGGAGTCTCTCGACGTTCGAATCAATCGGGTCATATAGTTGAAACCCAGATGCCGCACCGCTGTGGGCAATGGATCAACGATCCACTTTTCGGGAGGAATCGAGGCGGCGCACAGAGAATCGCCGCTTGCTTTGGAGAGGAAGTGATCGGCGACCGCTCGACACCATGCAAGCAATCGAACGACCACAGAGTTTTTATCCGGTTGGGCTTTAGCAACCCATTCAGAACGTGATGAATATGGGCGGCTTGAAAGTTACCTGTCTATGGCGCCAGGTCGAAACGGATAGAAAAGGTTACGTGAACCGGTATTTCTATCTTGGTGAAGAGACTAGTTTCGACATACGCCCTCATAAGTCAGTCGTAGGTCGGAGAGCATAGCGTTCTGACCGGAGCAATCATATCGTGCCTTTGGCTCGCGGTCCCGCGGGTTGTAGAACGTCGACATTGACGAGACGGGGATGCGTTCGGCCACCGCCGGTCCGGGCTGCGATCCCAGGTTGGAAGACCGCGGCCTCGACGGCAGCTTCACGGATGAGCCTCGAATGTGACAGAGCAGCAACGTGCCAAGCGGGCGACGGATTGGCTTGCGCTCGGCTTCTTGCAGCTAGAGCGTGCCACAAGCTTGCGACGAAGCTACTGGTGGATCAGCCAGGCAAGCGTCTGTCATTGGAAGTTTTCGACGTACATCAGGTCGCTGCCTTCTTGCTCGAGTTGAGCGACCAGAAGATGGCGCCGGTCTGGGGAAACGCACAAGCCGTCCGTCGGCGTTTTGTTGAGCTCAAGGAGAGTACTCGTTGAGCCGTCCGAGAAGCGGTAGAACTGAACAGTTCCGCCAGGTCCTTCGCTATCGGCCTTACTGTAGTAGATCCCCTCGTTATCACCCGCGACGTTCGCCCCGTTGACGATGTTGTCGATGACCTTTCTCTCTCGCCCGGTCTCGAAGTTCATCTCCCAGATGGCCGCACCCGCGACCTTGATAAAGATGAAGGCGTTTTCGTCCGCGGACTCGTAGCCGGCGAGCCCTCCGTCCTCAGTGACTTGAATGAGCTGATCCCCTTCGACGGATTTCTTCCAGATCTGGTACCGCCCGGTCCGATTCGATCCAAAGTATATCCATCTCCCGTCGCGAGACCACCTGGGAATGACATCATTCGACAGATGGCTCGTGAACTGAGACGGGGGCCCGCCGTCCGCGCGGACGATCCATACATTGGCATCGCCGCCTTGTCTGGAGTCGAAAGCGATGCGCGTGCCGTCCGGCGACCACTTGGCAATGCCACTCTGCATCTCGAACGGGATCAAGGGGGTCCGGTCCGCTCCGTCGGAACTGGAGATCCAATTGCGCCCGTTGGCGGAATAGGCGATTCTTGCGCCGTCCGGAGAGAAATCGCAGAACCAGGTGCGGCTAGTCGTCGCCGTCATTCTCATCCGGGTATCGCGCGTTGGCCTTGCACCAGAGATGTCGTGCCGCCACAGATTTGTGTCCCGTGTCGATCGCGTATAGACTAGTACTCTGCCGAACTTCGCAATTTCCGGTAGGGATCCAGTTTCGCTAATTGGCGACAGCTCTCTTAGACCGCGCTCTTCATTGAGAGCCAGGCTCCACAAACCCTGAGGGCGAGCGGCGACGATCGTTCTTCCATCGGCAGACCAGGCTGGCCCGGTCCAGGCGTATTGAGCGTCGGTGAGCGGTCGGGGTAGGCCTGCCGGTTCCGCGTATTCGTCTAGAGGCAGGACGTGAATACGGGGAGTGCCGGCGTCAAATCGGGCAAACGCCAGAGTCCTGCCGTCGGGCGAGACAGCAGGGCTTAGATCTTCGCTCTGGGAACTTGTTATCGCCTGTTTCTCGCTGCTACGCACCGAAAAGCGGTAGAGACTACCCAACCCTTCTGGCCCGTCTCGATCGGCTAGGATGAGGTATTCGCCGCTTGGATGCCACGCTAGGTACCGACGGTCGCGGAACATGATCAGGTTTTCCGGCCTGGCGTAGACTTCCGTCAGTCTCTCTTCGCGGGCTCCTAGCGGCGGCGTGCGGAGAACCTCGGATCGATCGCCCGATAGTTGACGGAGAAAAGCAATCGAACGGCCGTCCGGCGACCATGCCGGGCTGTAGTCCTCCCGAGGGTCGTTGGTAAGCCGCATCGGCTGGGACGCCCCGACGGTGAGTGCGTAGATGTCGAAGTTGTCGCCGTTCGGGCCATTCCAGACAAACGCTACCTGGTTTCCGCCAGGCGAGAGAGTCGGCGTCGTCTCGACGCCGAGATAGCCGGTTAGAGTCTTGGCGTTCAAGAGGGACTTGGGCGGCTCGACGTTACTTGGATCGGGCCGCGACCAAAGCCAAGCGACGCTTGCCGCCGCAATGAGACCCCCGGTCGCAAGCATAATGCCCCAACGCTTCGGCGGCGGGGTCGGCTCTACGGGTGAGGCCGACTCGTCCGACGCCAGAGGCCAGGGCCTCATGAAGTTCCCCTGGGGCCGCCGTGACCTACAGCGGGCCGCGAGAGCAGGCTTGCAGTTTCAGCCGTCCGAGATCGAAAGAGTTAAGGGCGAGCTGACCAGACGCAACGAGGCTGAACATCGACTGTCGTCCCGTGCGGCGGCTGAGCTGACGGCTGAGTCATCGCCAACACGGGCGAATCGATAGTCGTTAGTGGGTTACCGCACCGAGATCGTGACGCCTGGCTGACTTGAGAGCCCGTGCGCCGCAATGACGATCGAGATGGCCGAACCGGGCTCCAGAGACTCTGGTACCCGTACGTTGATTTGCCACAGACCCACCAAGTCCGGGGCCATGCCGGAGAAAAGAACGCCTGGCGCGGCGACTCCGCCGATTGTGACCTGCGTCGGGCCGGCTAGGCTGAGCGGATCGGCGTTCGCCGGCTGTCCCGTTGCGATCGGCGGTTGGATCGCCCCCTGCCCAGTAGCGAAGATCGTGATGAATTCACCTCGCCCAGCAGGATTCTCCGGGGTATTGACCGTGCCGTCCTCGTTGAGCACGATCGCTTGCGTCGAGTCGGCCGCTTTGAAGATGCCGGGCGACGCAAGGCCGACCCCCGCCGACACCGGAAGGCTCTCCTGACCGTTGACGCGAATCACGATGCGCGCGACGCCGCGATCGGCGATTTCGAATGGAGACTGTAAATTGAGCTGTTCGTCGGAGGCGAAGAACATCGGCGCCGCTACTCCATTGAAGAAGACCTCGACGCCGCCGAGCTCAGTCGGCAGCCCGCCCGTCGCGGGATCAAAACCCGTGACCGCAACTCCCGTAGCGGGACCGAGGCCGGTTCCGAAGATCGAGATGATCGCCCCCGGCGCAATCGGGCCGCCGAGGAAGCTCGCTCCGTTGACGACGCCCGCGTTGCTAAACTGCGGCCCCGGGGGCTCGATCACAAAGGCGCCGCTGTAGGCAGTCGCCGCCACTCCCTTGGTTACCGCAACCGAGCCAAGCCATCGCGACTCGAGCTCTTCAACATCGACGGTAAAGCGAATCACGGGGCCGCCGTTGACCGTGATCTCAGGATCAACCATCAACGATCCTACACGCAGCTTCAGCCCTCGCCCCAGCAACCGAATGTCCGTCTCGCCCACCGTGGCGTCGAGGCCGGGCCCACTGAGAATGACGTCGATCGCTTCGCCGGCGATCAACCTTACGGGACCGTCGGTGAGATGATCGATCACGCCGGGCGAAGCGGCCGGACCGACGCCGATCATCTCGATGTCGAGCGCACTCACGCCGTCCTCAAGCGCCACGTCGCCGCGCGCCGAGCGCCCCGGCACCACGTCGAGAATACGCGGGTTACCGTTGCCGCCTACGAAGCGCGTTCGAACGCTGGTATTGAACTTGGACTGATCGATGATCTGAATATTCGCCGGACGGACGGGCCCATCGAGCGGCTCCATGTAGGCGAAGTAGCGTCCACGGGGAACGGCTGGTACTCGTATGCGGTAGGTTCCGTCGTCAAGATCAGTCAGCGCGCCGATCATGACTCCAGTGAAGGTGTCGACCACGGTGACGTGAACTCCGGTCGCAGGAGCCCCATTGACCGTAGCGGCGCCGAAGATCTCGCCTAGGTTTGCGTCGGCGCCGTCGGCCGGGTAGGCCTCGCGCAAAAAGGCGTGCTCATCCGTGGAGAGATGCCGTCGAAACGTCTCACCTTGCCCCGCGTCGTGAAACATCGCGGCCCCGATCACGGCCGTATGATTCGCGCCCAACGCGTGTCCAATCTCGTGAGTCGCCGCACCCTGAAGGTCGAAGCTGGCAGGCAACTGATCTGTGGAAAAGGGAATCTGATTGTTGCCGGGAGAGACGTCCGGGTTGAAGACGATGTCGGTGTCTTCGAGAGTTCCATCCGCGAGAAAGACCATGCGCGTGACCGCGAGGGCGCCTTGCGTAAACGACCGGATCTCGGGCGTATCTTCAAAAACAAATACGTGGCGGCCGTCGTCCGGATCGTTACGCGCCTGGGTCGGCGTCAGCGGGGCGAATCGGGCGCTTGAATCCGGGGCCCGATCCCACACGTCGATCGCCGCTTGGAGCGCGCCCAGCGGGTCGCTCTCCGGCGTGATAAACAGTCTGCCTTCGGCGTTGAGCAAGCCGGCTTCGACGTTGTCGGCGACGCTCAGCTCGATGTTGTCTGCATCGGGACGGAACAGCGGTGTTCCTTGCATGCTGCCGGTCGCCGTGGAACGCGTATACCCCGAGGCGCCCGCGGCGACGAATAGCGCAAGCGCCGCAGCCGGCCAACGAACGCTCATCGGCTCGTCTCGACTCGGCCGAGGGCGGAGACGCTGGCTCGTACTCGGGCCTTGAAGGCTTCAAGGCTCAGTCCGTCGAGCGTCTGCAAATCGACGCCTGCCTCTCGCCGCGACTCTTTCGTCGTTCCGGTCGGATCAACAAGCTGCACTGACCCCAACCCTCCTAGGATTCGCTTGTCGCCGCCTGGTTCAGTTTCCTGCACCTGAAATTTTCCCTGGCCCCAGCCGCAGGTACGCAGGAAGCCCATCGGAGTCGAGGCGGCGAACAGCACGACCTCTTCGCCGATGGCGTAGCGTGGAGCCCCCACTACCTGCATCTGCGTGCCGTCGACTTCTCCGCCTGGCTCACTGATCACGATCGTGTCGGCACGATCGCCCTTCAGAGACTCGGCGATGCGAACTTCATAGTGCGTCCAGATGGTGCTTCGAGACGAGTCCCATGCCGACCAAGTGCGGACGACTGTGCCGTGCACTATGGATGCCGAGCCTTCGACGATCTGCTCGAAGCTCATGCGCGGGACAAGCGTTGCAAAGGCCGCGCCGGAAAGACAAAAAAGGAGCGCCGCAACGAGCGCTACTCTGCGTAGGGGGGGCGTGGTCATATAGTTAAGGACCCTTACTGTACCAGAACAGTTTCGCCCGACAGGACCGATCTACAGTTCCACCCAGCCGCCCTTCGCCGAACTTTCGAGGACCGCCTCGACGAGGCGCAGTTGGCGCAGCCCTGCATCGAACGTCGGCAACGCCCCGGCCAACGACTTGTCGCGGCAAGCGGCGTAGAAACGGCGGAAGAACTGCTTGAACGTATCGCCGTATCCCTCCGCGTGCCCGCCCGGAAGGTCGGCATAGCCGCGCGCCTCGGCCTCGAGCAGCGACGGGTCTTTCACAATAATTTCGTTGGCTCCGTCGCGATGGCCGACCCAAAGCTCGTTGGGACGTTCACCGTCCCAGGCCACGCCACACTTCGTGCCGTAAATCTCCATCAGTAGGCGATTCTTGCGGCCGGCGGCGACTTGGTTGATCGTCAACGCCCCACGCGCGCGCCCTTCAAAGCGCAACAAAACGGCGCCAAAGTCCTCAGTGGTGATCGGGCGGTCTTCGTAATCTTCGGCCGAGAGCAACTTACCGGCGTAGGTCTCGATCTCTTGCTTCGGCTTCTTGCGAACCTTGTGAAAGGTGGACAACTGGGCGCAAACACCTGCGATACGCGCTCCGCTGACGTGCTCGACCATGTCGCACCAGTGTGATCCGATGTCGGCCATCGCGCGCGAATTGCCCCCGACCTCGGGCTCGAGGCGCCAATTGTAGTCAGTGTCGTGAAAGAGCCAATCCTGCGAATAGGTCCCTTGAACAGCGAGTACTTCTCCGATGTCGCCGGTAGCAACCATGCGACGCATCTGCTGCACGAGCGGATAGAAACGCAGGTTGTAGCTCGTCGCGTGGACCACGCCTTTGTTCTGGGCGAGCGACGTAATCTCAGCAGCCTCAGAGGCGGTCAGCGCCAGCGGCTTTTCACAAATTACGTTCTTGCCGGCGCCGATCACGTCGCGCGCGATCGGTCCATGAGTATTGTTTGGAGTGCAGATGTGAATAGCGTCGATCGATTCGGCCGAGAGCAACTCGTGATAATCGCCTACGGCGCGCGCGATACCTAACTGTTCGCCGAATCGCGAAGCAAGCTCTTGACTCTGATCAGCGATCGCTACGAGCTCAACGTCGGGCTGGCGGCGGATGCTCTCCACGTGTACGCGGCCTACGAACCCGGTTCCGATGACGGCGACTTTGAGCTTATTCATGAACGAATTGTTACCCCTTCGCGAATCTGAGCCCACCAGTGTATCACCGCCCGAACCGTGTGCTAGCGTTGAAGAGATGCGCGTCGCCGTTAGGCGTTCCCGCCGGCCAATACGCCCTCTGCAGGCATCCGCTGGGTATCGGACAGCGGCCATTGTGAGCGGCGTCGCGTTCGCCTTGGCGGCTGGGCCGGCGATGATCGCCTGCGGTTGGAGCCTGGCTGCTCAGCTCGATTCCGGCATCCGTTTTCCACTTGAGGGCGCTTTGGGACGCTGGCAGAGCTGGTTTGCGGCATCGGTCTGCGCCGCGGTCGCCGCTGTTCTGCTACTGCGAGGTCCGGCTCCGCATCGAGACTGATTCGAAGTTCCATCTTGCTGCCGTTTCTGCTCAGCACTGCTCTCGGAGCCTTCCTGCTCTTCCAGGTACAACCGCTGGCCGGGCGAACGATTCTTCCGTGGTTCGGGGGCGGGCCAAGCGTCTGGACGGCTTGTCTGCTGTTTTTCCAAGCTGTACTGGCGTTGGGTTATGGCTACGCGCATCTGCTCGCGAGACTGCAGCGTCCGCGCCTCGAAGCAGCGCTGCATTCGGGCGTGCTGGCCCTGTCGCTGATGGCATTGCCAATTCTCTCGGGCGCGGAGCAATGGAACCAGGTGGGCGAGGCCGATCCGACGGCCCGCGTACTGCTGCTCTTGCTCTTCGCCGTCGGGTTGCCCTATGGCGCTCTGGCCGCCACCACGCCGCTCGTAACACGTTGGTTTCATCGCACTCTGCCGCAGCGCTCCGCCTACCGTCTCTACGCCCTTTCGAATGCAGCATCGCTGGCGGCTCTGATCAGCTACCCCTTCGTGGTCGAGCCCCTGCTGGGCGTACGCCAGCAAGCGCTCGTTTGGTCGGGAATCTACGCCGGGTTCATTATCGTTTGCGGCTGGGCAGCCTGGAGCGCAGCCGGATCAGCCGAGTCGAGCTCACAGCCGACTAACGACGGCACCCCAAGCTCAACCGGCGACATGCTTTTTTGGATGGCGCTGGCGGCTTGCGGCTCGGCTTTGCTGACTGCAACGACAAATCAGCTTAGCCAAGAAGTCGCCGTCGTTCCCTTTCTGTGGGTGCTGCCGCTGACGATCTACCTACTGAGCTTTATTCTCACCTTCGAGAGCGAACGCTGGTATCGCCGCCGCCTGTTCGGATTCTTGCTCGCGGCCGCGGCTCCGATCGCTTGCGGGGCGATGGCCGTGGGCGGCATACTGCCGCTCGAGGTCCAGGCGCTGATCTACTGCGGTGCGCTTTTCGTCGCGACCATGGCCTGCCACGGCGAGCTCGCAGCCTCCCGGCCACCGGCCTCTCGTTCGACGTACTTCTATTTGACGATCGCTGTCGGAGGCGCTCTAGGCGGCGCCTCGGTCGCCGTCGCGGCACCGGCTCTCTTTAGCGGCTACTGGGAGTTTCCGCTCGCGTTTGCGGGCGCTTGTCTGCTCACGTTGATCGGATGGAAACGCTCCCGTCATTGGGGGTTTTCAGCTGGTCTCGCGGCAGCGCTGCGCGGCGCGCCGGCAGGCTTGCTGATCGCCTTGGCTACGGTCGGCTATGCACTGTCGGCGATCGCCGACGAGCCGGCTATAGCGGTCTACCGCAACTTCTACGGCGTGCTTCGAGTCGTCGAGCGCGAGGACGATCTAGGTCCGCTGCGCGCCATGCGGCACGGCAGCACCGACCATGGATCGCAGTACCTCGACGAAGCGCTACGCGGCCGACCAACGATGTATTTCGGAGCCGGCACGGGAGCGGCACTCGTGTTTGAACACCTCCAAAGGCCGCGGGATCGCGGTTTGCGAGTAGGAATCGTCGGCCTTGGCGCGGGAACGCTCGCCGCCTACTCGAAACCGGGCGATACGGTGCGCTTCTTCGAGATTAACCCTGACGTCGTCTCGGCCGCCCGCGAATATTTCACTTTCCTCAGCGATGCGCAAGGCGAGACCTCGGTCGCCGTGGGCGACGCGCGCATCTTGCTCGAAGCCGAAGTGCGAGAGGCGGACCGGCCGCGTTACGACGTTCTTGTGGTGGATGCGTTTTCGAGCGGATCGATCCCGATCCACCTGCTCACTGCCGAGGCGGCCGGTCTCTACGCTTCGCGGTTGGCTCCGGACGGCGTGTTGGTGCTACACGTGACCAACCGTTTTCTTGATCTCGAGCCGGTGACGCGCGGCATCGCGGAAACACTGGCCGCGGAGGCCGTTCGAGTGAGCACGCCGGCAGATCCGTCGCGAGGGGTCAGCCAAGCGACATGGATGATTCTGAGCTCAAACACCGCCCTGCTCAACGCTCCTGAGATCGCCTCGCATCGCTCGACTGGCAAGCAGCGCGTGCTCCGCTGGAGCGACGACTACTCCGCTCTTTGGCGCGCCTTGAGGTAGTGGGACTGGGTTTGGCGCCGCATCGCAGTCCAAGCACGCGATGAGCTCGCCAATACTTCGTCGCGTCTGCTCGATGTGCTCGACATACCGTCTCAGGCCAAACGCTCCGCCGTCAGTTCAGCGACGTCGGCGATGCGCAACGCCCCACCAGCCGCGTCGTCGAGCATGATCGCGCAGTAAGGACACGCCACAGCCACCGTCGCGGCGCCCGTCGCCTGGGCTTGCGTGAAACGCAACTGGTTGACCCGCGCAGAGTCTTCACCCGCGGTGTCGTCCGCCAAAAAGAGCTGCGCGCCGCCCGCTCCGCAACACGAAGTCTTGCGGCCGTGCTCAGCCATCTCGGTCAACTCGGCGCCTAGTTGCACCAAGGTTTCGCGCGGCTGCCGGGTCACGTCGCGGCCTCGCGCTAGATAGCAGGGGTCGTGGTAGGTCAGCGCTTCGACTTGCGGTTTGAGGTTGAGCTTTGGAGTGAGCTCGGCGATCAGCTCGGTGTGATGCACGACCCGAACTGCGAGTTCGCGAAACTCCTCGCTCTGGCGATAGTCTACGTCGAGCATGCGGCAACAATGCGGGTCGCAAGTCACTACGCTCTTGGCGCCCGAGCCGGCTAGAGCTTCGATGACTTTGGCCGAGAGCTCCATGTAGAGATACTCGTTGCCGGCGCGGCGGGCGGTCTCGCCGCAGCAGCTCTCGCGCCGCAGCACGCCCCAAGAGACGTCGGAGGCCTCGAAGATGCGCTTCATCGCGCGCACGGTGGCCTGGCCGTGGGGGTCGTAGCTCGCGCCGCATCCCATCCAGAGCAGCCAGTCTTGACTGCCGTCGTAGATCGGGAGCTCATCGGCTTCGATCAGCTTTCGACGGACGTCGTGGCCGATTCCCCAGGCGTTGTGCGGGGCGCGCTCCATCGTGTTGAACATCCCAGAGAGCTTGTCGGAATGGGTGCGGCCTTCGCTGACTAGGCCGCGGCGAAGGTCGATGATCTTCTTGCCGACGTGCTCGATGCCGACCGGGCAGGCCTCTTCGCAGGCTCCGCAGGTGAAGCACTCGTAGAGGTCTGCCTCGGCTACCCAGGCTTGGCCGTCGGCGACTTCTTTGCTCGTTCCGGCGACGTGCTTCTCGGCGAGATTGCCTCCGGCGAGGAGACCGTGCTGCATTTGCAGAATGACGCTTTTTGGGCTGAGGTCGCCGCCCGATCGATTGGCTGGGCAGACGTCGGTGCAGCGGCCGCACTCGACGCACGAGTTGACGTCGAGGATGTCTTTGCGCGAGAGGTCGGCGAAAAACAGCATGCCGAAGTCGTCGTCGTCCTCGTCGCGAAGGGGGCGCGTGGCGCTGATCGTGGCGCCTCGGAAGAAGACGGCGGCGGGGCCGAGCACGAGATGCAGATGTTTCGAGGTCGGGATGATCCAGAACATGCCTAGCAGCGAGAGCGAGTGCAGCCACCAATTGACACGCCAAGCGTTTGAGCCGATCTCAAGCCACGTCCAGCCAGCCAGGTAGGTCGCCATTAATACGACGATCAGCAGAGCGACGACGCCCGAGCTTGGCGAGATCGCGCCAAGCGCGTGGGGGCGGAGGATGAAGCGGCGAATCGCGAGGCCGAGGATGCCGGCCGTTGCGGCGACGGCCCAGACGGCGGCGAACGTTGCGTACCAGCTCGTGCTCGCTTCGGCGTGCTCTAGGCCTACGAGGCCGAGGTAGACGTGCTCGGCGCTGACCCAGGCGAACGCAAAAAAACCCCACATCACGAGCGCGTGGAGGATGCCCGCGACGGGGCGATCACGGATGACTCGGGCTTGGAGGGCGACTTCGGCGAAGGTTCGGGCTAGGCGATGAAGGGGACGGTCGGTCGATAGGTCGGCTTCGGCCGTTCGCATCGCCGCTAGGCGGCGGAGCGTTGTCGCAGCGAAGTAAGCCACGGAAGCAAGCGTGATCAGGAGGAAGAGGAGGCGCTCGACCATGTCTGAGGATCATACCCCAGAGAGGAGGACCTTCGGGAGCTAAGCTGTTGATTCTGTTGATCGCGCGCTAGGGAAAACGAAAAAACCCCGGACATAAACGGACAAAAGCGGACATTGCCGCTAGTCTCGTGGGGCTTCTCCCGGCTTTAGAATACCCTATGGTTGGCCGGCTATCGGATGGGAAAATTTGTAAGTCGTTGCAACGGCGGCGGATATCTTTTTTCTTCTGCTGTGAATGGTATTTTGTAGGCGGAGGGATTGCTCGATTTTGGCCCTGTCTCGCGAAGAGTCGCGAGCCAGCAATCCTGGGGGATCGCGCCACGGAGGCATTGAAGAACCGTGATGATTCTTGGACTGATGCTGCAAGGTAAGTCGCCGTCGGCGCTTGAAACGGCGTTCGGTGAAGTGTACGCACTGCTCGGGCCTTGGTGGTTCCTTGTCGCATTTGTCGTGCTGTCGGTTGTCTTGTTGTATGCCAAACCGTTTCTGGAAGCTACCGCCAAGAGGCATGCGACCCAGGCTGAGAGCGCGAAGAAACCAGAACCGCTAGCGGCTCAGCAAGCTCGGGTCGAGGACAACTCAGGCGTCGTAGCACCGATGCAGATCATTGACAGCCCTGGAACCCACGTTCAGCTTACGCGCAGTCCCCAGAAAAGGGAATCATCCCCGGAACCTAGTGTCCCGTTTCTAAAGTTCGCGTAACATTATAGGACCCGTAGACGCCTTTTCTTTATGAAGGCGAAGACGACCACCGGGCCTCGACTGAAACCGCTGAAGCTGACTCCAGCGGAGCGCGAAA